>Ga0102947_1000040_pt1 | contig 43806 bp, 39 predicted proteins | sample SalPon2A_A_D2_MG_FD_78210 | JGI IMG/M metagenome (GOLD analysis project Ga0102947, IMG submission 78210) | Soil microbial communities from South San Francisco under conditions of wetland restoration - Salt Pond MetaG R2A_A_D2_MG | ecosystem: Environmental > Terrestrial > Soil > Wetlands | place... | reverse complement strand
GCAGGATGAGGAGGGGGAGGAGTAGTGGTCGTGGGGGTTGTGCGGGCTGGGGCTTGGGTGGTGAGACGGCGGGAGGTGGGGCTCCCGTCCGGGGAACAGCGAGCTACGGAGTGGAGGATGGACGGGGGCTCGCTTCGGCTTCCGCGGGGCGCCACCGGCGATGGCCTCAGTACGGCGTTGCCCCTGCCCCGCTCCAGACGTCCCCGGCCGGGAGCCCCACCTCCCGCCTCACCGGTTCAGGCTGGTGGGGCTTGCCCGATGCTCGGGGGAGGGTTGGCTTTCCGGTCTCGGGCTGGGGCTTGGGTGGTGAGACGGCGGGAGGTGGGGCTCCCGGCCGGGGAGCAGCGAGCTACGGAGTGGAGGATGAAGGGGGGCTCGCTTCGGCTTCCGCGGGGCGCCACCGGCGGTGGCCTCCGCACGGCATTGCCCTTGCCCCGCTCCAGACGTCCCCGGCCGGGAGCCCCACCCCCCGCCTCACCGCTCCGCCGTCCGGACGAGGGAGTCGAGGCAGGGTTCGTACTCCGTAACCGTCTCTTGGGTGGTGCAGGAGAGTATCGACCCATGTTTCCCACGGGTGGCGCTTGGAGGAAGAGGCCCCCCTTTGCTGATGGGCGGGGGGCGGTTTCCAGTGGGGCTGGGTGGCCCGGAGACCGTCTTCACTTGCTGGTTGGAGTGTCATGAAGGACGTGCTGGTGGTGGGGGGTGGGCCGGCGGGGTTGGCGGTGGGGTTGGCTTGTCGGCGGGAGGGATTGTCGGTGACGGTGGTGGATCGGCGGCCGGGGATGCCGGTGGACAAGGCTTGTGGCGAGGGACTGATGCCGGACGGGGCGGCGGTGCTGGAGCGGCTGGGGGTGGACGTCGGGGGCCTTGGAGGGGCGCCGTTCCGGGGCATCCGCTACGTTGATGGCGACACCGTTGCGGAGGGGGAGTTCCCCGGCCGGCCGGGCCTCGGCGTGCGCCGGCCGCGGCTCCATCGGGCGCTGGTGGAAGCCGCCGAGGCGGCCGGCGTGGAGATCTCGTGGGGCACCCGGGTCGATGGGCTGGACCACCGCCCGGGGCCGCTCGGGGGGACCTACTCGGTGCGGCTGGCTGGCGGCGGCGCCGCGCCCCGGTGCCGCTGGCTGGTGGGGGCCGACGGGCTGCTCTCCCGGATGCGCGGTTGGGCCGACCTCGCGGCCGGCGGCCGGCGCGCGGAGCCGCCCGGCGAAGGGGGCCGCTTCGGCGTCCGGCGCCACTTCGCGGTGCCCCCCGGCGAGGTACCGGACAAGGTGGAGGTGTGGTGGGGCGACGGCTTCGAGGCGTACGTCACGCCGGTGGCGGCGGACGAGGTGGGGGTGGCGATCCTGTGGAGCGGCAGCAAGGCGGGTTTCGACGAGCTGCTGGCCGGCCTGCCCCGCCTCGCGGACCGCCTCAGCGGCCAGCCGGAGCGCTCCCGGGACCGCGGCGCCGGCCCCCTGGCCCAGCCGGTCCGCGGCGTCACCCGCGGCAACCTGGCCCTGGTGGGGGACGCCTCCGGCTACGTCGACGCCATCACCGGCGAGGGCCTGTCCCTGGCCTTCCGCCAGGCCGAAGCCTTGGCCATCGCCCTGGCCGCCGGCGACCCCACCCGCTACGCCGCCGCCCACCGCCGCATCGGCCGCCTCCCGGACCGCATGACCCGCCTCCTCCTCGCCGTCGAGCGCCACCCCCGCTTACGCCGCCGCACCATCCGCGCCCTCGCCGCCGACCCCACCCTCTTCAACCGCCTCCTCGCCCTCCACGTCGGCGAGCTGGAACCCAGGGACTTCGGACTCCGGGGTGTCGCTCGCCTCGCGAGGCGACTGATTCTGGCCGCGTGAGTAAAAGTTAGGGCCTAACTTTTAGTCTTGTCGGTGCTGATTAAAATTAACCGCAGAACTTTTCGTCAGCCTGCCAACTGGGGAGCGTAAGTGCCTGCACATTCTGCTAGAGTGCAGGCATGACGAAGCAACTCACCATCCGGGGCGTTCCCGACGAGACCGTCCGCCGGCTGAAGAGCCTCAGCAGCGAGCGCAACGAGAGCATGAACGCCACCCTTCTGGAGATCCTGCGGCGGGCCCTGGGCACGGAGGAGCGGCGGCAGCACCTCCAGCGCTACGTCACCTGGAGCCCCGAGGACCGGGCCGAGTTCGACAGCGCCCTCCGAGAACAGCGCACCATCGACGATGAGCTCTGGCGCTGAGGCGCCGGTGCGCCGCCTCGTCCTCGACACGTCGGCCTACTCGTGGCTGCGGAGCGGCCACGGGACGGTCCTGGACCTGGTCGCCGCCGCCGAGCTGGTGCTGATTCCCACCACCGTCCTCGGTGAGTTGGAGGCCGGCTTCCGCTTGGGCCGCCGGGAGCGGGAGAACCGCGACCTCCTGACCGAGTTCCTGGCCGAGACCTTCGTGGCGGAGCGTTCCGTCACCCCCCGGGTCGCCCGTCGCTACGGCCAATTGTTCGCCTCCCTCCGGCGAGCCGGCACCCCGGTTCCCGTCAACGACATCTGGATCGCCGCGACGACCCTGGACTGCAATGGCCACTTGTTGACCTTCGACCGTCACTTCCGGTCGATGCCGGATCTCACGGCGACGGTGCTGGATCCTCCCGCCTGAGCGTTCCCGGCAACCTCCTCACCCCACCCCGGCACCGAGCCTGCATTCTCCTATGGGGCACCGAGACGCCGTGCGCACAGATGATTTCCAGGAGGCACCATGGGTGAAAACGTCGCCAGAAAGCTGATCCGCTCCCACCTCGTCGAGGGCGAGATGAACCCCGGGGAGGAGATCGGGCTGCGCATCGACCAGACGCTGACCCAGGACGCCACCGGAACCATGGTGATGCTGGAGCTGGAAGCCATGGGCCTTGACCGGGTGAAGACCGATGTCTCCACCCAGTACGTCGATCACAACCTGATCCAGGAGGACTACAAGAACCCCGACGACCACCTGTTCCTGCGCTCCGCCTGCCAGCGCTTCGGGCTGTGGTACTCGCGCCCCGGCAACGGGGTCTCCCACCCGGTGCACCAGGAGCGCTTCGGCAAGCCGGGCCAGACCCTGGTGGGCTCGGACAGCCACACGCCGGCGGCCGGCGCCATCGGCATGCTGGCCCTCGGCGCCGGCGGCATCGACGTCGCCATGGCCATGGCGGGCGAGCCGCTGTACCTGAAAATGCCGGAGATCTGGGGCATCCACCTGACCGGTGAGCTGCCCGACTGGGTCTCCGCCAAGGACGTCATCCTGGAGATGCTGCGCCGCCACGACGTCGATGGCGGGGTGGGGCGCATCCTGGAGTACCACGGTCCCGGCCTCGACACCCTGTCCGCCATGGACCGCCACGTCATCGCCAACATGGGCACCGAGCTGGGCGCCACCTCCACCGTCTTCCCGTCCGACGGCGAGGTGCGCCGCTTCTTCGCCGCCCAGGGCCGGGAGGAGGACTGGAGCGAGATACTGGCCGACGACGGCTCCACCTACGACGTCGAGGAGGAGCTGGATCTGTCCACCATCGAGCCGATGATCGCCATGCCGTCATCCCCGGGCAACATGCGCCGGGTCAGCGAGGTGGCGGGCGAGGAGATCTACCAGGCCTACGTCGGTTCCTCCGCCAACCCGGGCTTCCGCGACTTCGCCGTGGCGGCGGACATGGTGGAGGGCCGCCAGGTCCACTCCCGGGTGAGCTTCGACGTCAACCCCTCGTCGCGCCAGATCCTCGCCAACCTCGCCGCCAGCGGTCACCTGGGCAAGCTCATCGCCTCCGGCGCCCGCATCCACCAGGCGGGCTGCAACGGCTGCATCGGCATGGGCCAGGCGCCGGCCAGCGACTCCATATCGCTGCGCACCGTGCCGCGCAACTTCCCCGGCCGCTCCGGCACCCGGGAGGACAAGGTCTGCCTGGTGTCGCCGGAGACCGCCACCGCCTCCGCCCTGACCGGCGAGATCACCGACCCCCGGAACCTGCCCCAGATCCTCGGCGGCGGCAACGGCGCCGGCGGGGTGACCTACCCCCGCATCGCGTCGCTGGATGAGCCGATCCTGGTAGTCGAGAGCCTGGAGCCGCCACTGCCGGCCGAGGAGGCGCGGCGGGTGGAGCTGGTCAAGGGCCCCAACATCAAGTCCATCCCCGACTTCGAGGAGCTGCCGGATCGGCTGGAGCTGCCGGTGCTACTGAAGATGGGCGACGACGTCTCCACCGACGAGATCATGCCCGCCGGCAGCCGGGTGCTGCCCTTCCGCAGCAACATCCCCAAGATCAGCGAGTTCTGCTTCGACATCCTGGACGAGACCTACTACGACCGGGCGGTGGCGGCGCGGGAGGCCGGCGACGGCCACGCGGTGGTGGCGGGCACCAACTACGGCCAAGGCTCCTCCCGGGAGCACGCGGCTCTCGCGCCCCGCTTCCTCGGCCTGCGCTTGGCCCTGGTCGATGGCTTCGCCCGCATCCACTGGCAGAACCTGGTCAACTTTGGCGTCCTGCCGCTGACCTTCGCCGAAGACGGCGCCCTGGCGAAGATCGAGCAGGGCGACGTCCTGGTCCTCGAAGGGCTCCACGCCGCCCTCGCCCCGGACAACGTGGGTGAGGACGGTGGTGGCGAGCTGACGCTGAGAAACGACACCCGGGGCAGCGAGATCCGCGCCCGCCATAGCCTCTCCCGGCGCCAGGTGGAGGTGGTCCGGGCCGGCGGCCTGATCCACTGGATGCGCCGCCGGCTGGAGGCTTAGCGCCCGGCCGGGCGCCGACCGGTCCCGGCCCGCCGGCGGGCTAGTCCTCGTCGGCGTCGTCGCCGGCGAGCCACGCCGGCAGGGTGCCGATCTCGACGATCCAGGCGCCGACGTCGTCGCCCCGGATCTCCCATTGGCTCGAGTCGCGGCGCTTGTTGGGGCCGAAGGAGTAGACGAAGGCGCGGCGCACGCCGGCCCGGGGGTCGCAGCGGTCGCGGATCCACCACGGGTTGTTCCACGGGTCGAGGAAGAAGTCCGCCCGCTCCTCGGGAAGGCCCTGGCCGGTGAGGCCTGCGTAGCTGCCTTCCAGCAGCGCCGGCTCGCCGTACTCCTCGACGTAGGTGAAGATCCGCTTGCTGAGGTTGCACTGGGAGAGCGACGGGCGGCCCCGGGCGGCGCCCAGGAGCTTGAAGTCGGAAGCCAACGCCTCGGCCTCCTGCCGCGCCCGCTCCAGGCGCCCCTCGTCGCCACCGGACAGCGCCTGGGAGGCCGCCGAGGTGGCGGCGCCGAGGAGGAAGACCGCCACCAGGGCGGCCAACGGCAGCGCCGGGGCGAGCCGTTGCCAGCGCCCTTTCCTCCCCTCACCGCCGGCGTCCGGGCCGTGGAGGAGGGCCATGGCGGCGATGAGCATCCCGAGGCCGAACATCATCTCCACCACCTCGCCGGTGAAGCGCAGCGGGTAGGCGGCGTAGATCCGCTCCATGGCGATGAAGGCGGGCATCAGCATCCACGACGGCGCCACGACCCCGAGCCGCTCCATCCAGCCGCGCAGCTTTCGGCTCGAGGCGAGGAGAGGCAGGAGCACGCCGTACGCCAGGATCACCAGCCGCAGGCCGAGCTTGCGCAGGTCGCTGTCCACCAGGTTGTGGACGTTCAGCTCCTGCTGGAAGTTCTCCGCCAGGAAGTACTCCGGAGGGCGGAAGCTCAAGAGTCGCTGGCCCCAGGAGATCTCCTCGCCGGCGACGAAGACGCAGAACAGCGCCACCAGGCCCAGGAACCCCGACGCCAGCAACCCCGACCCGAATGCCCCCGAACCCTGCCGTCGCCGGCGCCAGGCGGCCACCGCGAAGAGGGCGCCGGCGGCGGCGAAGGCCCAGAAGCTGGCCCACTCCAGCGGCTCGTCCTCCTGCACCGCCCGGTAGTAGACCTCCGCCGAGCGCCCGGCCAGGCCGGAGTAGTAGAAGTACACCGCCAGCACCGCCAGGTTCGCCACCAGGCCCCAGGCCCAGGACATGCGGTCGGCGGGGCGGGGCGGGCGATGGACGCTGCGGTTCTTGCGTTTTTTGGCTGCCATGGGTGGGGCAGATTACCATGCGGCAGCGGGGGCGGCCGGGCTCGCGGTAGACTTCGTTTATGCCGCGCTTTCACCTCCTCACCGCCTGCTTCGCGCCACTTGCACCGATCCCCGGCCTGGGAGCCCCGTCGTGGACGGGCTGAGCCCGGAGGCCTGGATCGCCCTCGCCGCCCTCCTCGGCGCCCTGGCCGGCGCCGCGGTGACCAGCCTCGTCTCCGTCCTCGCCGGCCGGGGGCGCCGCGCCGCGGCGGAGCGGCAGGTGGCCGTGCTCCAGGAACGGCTGGCCGCCGAGCGCCGCGCCACGGCGGAGAAGCTGGAGCTGCTGGAGGAGGCCCGGGGGCGGCTCGGCGAGACCTTCGAGGCGCTCTCCTCCCGGGCCCTCAAGAGCAACACCACCTCGTTCCTGGAGCTGGCCAAGGACCAGCTCGAAGCGTTCCAGCGCCGCGCCAGCGGCGACCTCGACTCGCGCCACAAGGCGATCGGTGAGCTGGTGGCGCCCATGAAGGAGGCACTGGGCAAGGTGGAGGCGAAGATCGAGGCGGTGGAGAAGAGCCGCGCCGAGGCCTACGGCTCGCTGACCGGCTATCTCAAGAACCTGGCCGAGGACCAGAACCGCCTGACCACCGAGACCGCCAACCTGGCCAAGGCGCTGCGCGCCCCCAACGTCCGCGGCCGCTGGGGCGAGATCCAGTTGCAGCGTGTCGTCGAGCTGGCCGGCCTGGTGGAGCACTGCGACTTCGTGCGCCAGGAGACGGTGGGGGGCGACGGCGGCCGGCTGCGGCCGGACCTGGTGGTCCGCCTGCCGGCGGGCCGCTCCATCGTCATCGACGCCAAGGCGCCCTTGGCTCACTACCTGGAAGCCGCCGAGGCCGACGACGACCAGGTGCGGCAAGGGCACCTGGCGCGCCATGCCCAGGGGGTCAAGCGCCACCTGGTGTCGCTGTCCTCCAAGAGCTACTGGGACCACCTCGACGAGGCACCGGAGTTCGTGGTCCTCTTCCTGCCGGGAGAGACCTTCTTCTCCGCCGCTCTGGAGGTGGAGCCAACGCTCATCGAGTTCGGTGCCGAGCGCCGGGTGATCCTGGCCACCCCCACCACCTTGATCGCGCTGTTGAAGGCGGTGGCCTACGGCTGGCGCCAGGAGCGGCTGGCGGACAACGCCCGGGAGATCAGCGAGCTGGGCCGGGAGCTCCACTCTCGCCTCCGCGTCTTCGCCCGCCACTTCGACAACCTGCGGGGCGGCCTGGAGCGGGCGGTGGACGCCTACAACGGGGCGGTGGGGAGCTTCGAGACCCGGGTGCTGGTGGGGGCGCGCCGCTTCGAGGAACTGGGCGCCTCCTCCGGCGACGGCGTGGAGCCCGCCGACGGCATCGATGCCCGCCCCCGCCGCCTCACCGACGAGGCGGTGGACCGCGGGTAGGAGTGGGCTAGCGGTTCCGGCGCCGCTCGGCCCGTCGCCGGCGCCGTCTCTCCCGGTCCGACTCCCCCTCCGTCCGCGGCTGCATCGCCTGGGCGGCGAGGCCGATGCCGGTCAGGACCAGGAAGGTGACCGCCTGGGCGGTGGTGCCGAGCTCCACCCCGGGCCAGGCCACCGCCGCCTGCACCACCAGGGAGGCGCCGAGGAGGGAGGAGAAGAGGATCAGCGCCAACTCGAAGAGGAAGCCGGCGATCAGGGCGGCGAGGATGCCGCCGATGACAAAGGCCACCCAGCCGGCCGTCTCGGGGAGGCCGAAGACCACCTCGGCGGCCCAGCCGGCGGCGGCGCCGCCCAACAGGAAACCGGCGATGCCGATGGCCAGGCGCTGCAGGAGGATCGCCAGGAAGGCGCCGGCGATGCCGATCAGGGCGGCCAGCGCCAGGCGCAGCCAGAGCTCGTCCAGCCCGAGCCAGCCCTGGGCCAGGTGGAAGCCGAAGAGGAAGCCCACCGCGCCCACCAGCAGCCAGAACAGCCGCCGCCCGGCCAACAGCAGGGCGAGACCCACCAGCGCCCCCACCAGCGGGGTGAAGGGGGACTCCATGACGAAAGGTGAGATCAGGGCCAGGGCCACGTTCAGGGGCTGGGTCAGGGAGGCCATCAGGGGGTCCGCCACGTCGTTCTCCTCGTTTGCCGGGGTTCTCGGGGTGCCCACCCAGGATACGCGACGCGGGGTGGCAGTGTTGCGGGCTATCTGCGGGCTATCCCTTGTCTTCCGGCGTGCAGAGGAAGGCGTCGGTGGCGGTCACCGCCGGCGCCGGCTCGCCGGCGAGGTTGTCGTGGCGCCACTCTTCCAGCGTCTCGGTGTCGGTGACCCGCAGGGTGTAGGCGAGGTTGGTGGTGGCGGCGGAGAACACCCAGCGATGGCCGTTGACGCCGCAGCCATCGAGCACCTTGACCATCAGCTCCCAGTTGGTCGGGCGGAAGAACCAGAAGAGGCCGGAGGTGTCGCCCCCGGCGCCGCTGAAGCCATCCACCACCCGCCCCGGGCCGGTATCGCCCGGGGACCTTTCCCACTCCACCGCCACCCGGTAGCGGCCGTCGAGGAGGCAGAGGACGGTGTCGCTCGGCGTGCAGTCACCGCTGGGCACGCCGGAGTGGCTGGCGAGGAAGGCGATGCCGGCGTCGAAGCTCGACGGGGGCCAGGATGAGTGGCCGTAGCCGGTGGCCAGGTCCGCCTCCCAGGGGACGCCGAGGCGGTCCCACTGGTCGGCCAGGCGCTGGTAGGAGCCGCCGGTGAAGTTGGGGTCGTTCCTGCCGTAGTACATGCGGATCGGCGGCGGCGGCAGGATGGCCGGCGGCCCCACCAGGGGGTAGAACGGCGACGCCAGGGTGAACACCGCCCGGGCCGGGAATCCGCCGCCGTAGGTGAGCAGGTAGGCGTAGGCGGCGCCAGAGGAATGGCCGGCGATGGTCAGCCGGTCGAGGTCCGCCGAGCCCTCGGCCTCGGCGGCCTCCAGCGCCTCGACGAGGATCCGGTTGTCGTCCTCGAAGCCCCACCCCAGGTCGGTCGCCGAACGGGCCGCCACCACCACCAAGCCAGCCGCCTCCGCCGCCGGGCCGAGGAACCCCTGGTAGGGGCCGGGGGTGCCGCCGGCGCCGTGGAGGAAGAGGACGGTGGGGGCCGGAAGCTCGACGTCCCGGGGCACGAAACGCAGGGCGTAGGAGCCGCCGGGGAGTTGCAGCCGGTCCCACCCCGGCCCCGCCTCGGCGCCGGCGTTGGGGGCCGCCAGGACGGCGAGGGCGAGGAGGAGGGCCAGCAGCCACGCGACCCGGGGCCGGTACCGGAACGACCGGCGGGGCGGGCGGGGCGCGCACGGGCGTCGCGGGTGCTGCGGGGGTGCGGGATGCTGCACGGGACTCGATGCCATGGGCGGGGCCTCCGGGATACGGCGTGCGGAGCCGGTCGTGTGAACCGGTGGGGTGAAGGGGTGGGCCAAGCGGTGAGACAAAGGGTGCCGGCGGCGCGGTGGCGGCGGCGTTGTGCTGGCGCCCTCGGCCGGCCCCTCAGGCGTCCGGCTGGGACCAGGTGTGGGAGCCGCTCAGCCGGTCGGCCAGGGAGCGCCCCCCCAGCGCCGGCAGGGACAGCAGCAGGGGCAGGCCCGCCAGCGCCACGGTGACCAGCCCGGCCAGCCAGCGCAGGGCGGTCTGGCCGAAGGTCAGGGGGCCGCCGTCGGCGCCGCGGCTCAACACCCGGGCCAGGGCCATCCCCGGGGTACGACCCCAGAAGGCCAGCGGCATCACCGAATAGACGAAGGAGAATACGAGCAGGAACATTCCCAGCGCCGGCAGGTCGTCGGCGTCCCAGCGCACGCCGAGGAGGAAGGCGCCGAGGATGGCGCCGGCGGTGACCACCAGCAGGACGCCGCCGTCGAGGAGGGAGGCGGCCAGGCGGTGGGTCAGGGTGGCCGGCACCGCGGCGGGCCGGGCGCTGGTGTCGCTGGCCTCCCCGGGGTCGCCGTCGCCAGGCTCGCCGGAAGGGGCGGCCACGGCCGCACCGCCGGCCTCCAGGTCGGCCCAGTCGGCGCCCTCGCTCAGGTCGGGGGTCGGGCCGGCGGCGCGGGGCTGGGTGCCGGGTGCGGCTATGGGATCGGGTGCGGGTGCAGGTGCGGCTCCGGCGTCGGCGTCGGCATCGGGCTCGGTCTCCCAGAACGCCGGTTCCTGGGGCGGGTCGCCCGCCTCCTGTCCACCATCCGCATTCGCTCCCGCGCCCCGTTCCGCCTCCTGACCCGTGTTCGACGACCGACCCGGCGCGGTCTCCTCCTCGCCCGGCTTGCGGCGCAGGGGGAGGTCGAAGAGGGAGGGCTCCTCTCCGTGCTTACGGTCGGCCAACGGGGTGCCTCAGCGCGCCGGTAGGTACTTCACGTAAATGCGGTAGAGCAGGTCCTTGTCCCGCTCGGCGTAGGTGCGGGCGAAGCGCAGGTGGCGCTCCAGGCCCTGTTCCGGGCTCATCTCCACCGCCTCTTCCAGGTGCTGGGTGGCGGTCCGGGCGTCCCCCTGTTGCAGGGAGCGGATGGCCAGGTTGTAGTAGCTGTCGGTGATCAGCCGACGCACGTCCATGTTTTCCGGGTTCGCCTCGTGCTGGCGCCAGAGGTCGGGCAGGGCGCGGGTGTACTCGCCCTGCTCCATCAGGGTGATGGCGTCGGACACCGGCTCCAGCGCCGTCTCGACCTGCCTCTTCAGGATCTCGGCTTCCGGCGGCAGGCCGGCCAGCGCTTCCGCTTCGGTCAACAGATCCTGGGCACGGAGGTACTCGCCGGACTCGGCGGCGGCGGCGGCCCGGGTCAGCAGGTCGGTCTGGCTGATCGCCTCGTCCTCCACCTCCTCGGTCGGCTCCGGCGCGACTTCCTCGGGCCGGGACTCCGCCTCCCACTGGGAGATCAGCGCCTGGGCCTCCTCGTACTGGGGGGCCGCCGGCGGCAGGCGGCGCAGCAGGTTGATGGCCATGGCGGTCTTGCCCCCCTCGTGGAGCCGGGTGGCGCGCTCCACCGGATCGACCTGGGCGGGCGCCTCCGCCGGCGCCTCGGCGGCGTTGGGGAAGAAGGTGTCGCGCTCCTGGTAGAGGAGGTAGCCGCCGGCCAACACCACCACCAGGACCAGGCCGGCGATCAGCAGGAAGGCGCGGGACGGGCCGCTGGCCGCCACCATGGTGCGACCCTTGGGGCCGTCGGCTCCCCCCGCCACCGCCGCCTCGCCCTCCTCGCCGGGCTCCGGCGGGATCATGATCTGCTCGCGCAGGAGCTCGTCGTCGTCGCCCTTCGCCGCGGCGGGTTTCCCCGTCGGCTGGGCCGGCTCCGCGGCGGCCGGCGCCGGGCCCTGCCCCGAGTCCAGGCGGTCGAGCTGCTCCACCGCCGCGGCGTAGCCCGGTGCCAGGGAGAGGACGCGCTGGAAGCCCTCCCGGGCTTTCTCCTCATCCCCCTGCTCGGCGGCGTCCACCGCCTCGTGGTAGATCTCCTCGACCCTGCGCTCCTCCTCGTTTTTCAGCCGCCGGGCCTCCTCGATGCGGCGGGAGGCCTCCTCGTGGTCGATGTCGATGAGGAAGATGCGCGACCAGGCGTCAATGGCGCCCTGGTAGTCCTCCCGTTCGAAGGCGCTCTGGCCGTCGGTCAAAAGCTCGGCGATGCGCCGGTCCCCCTCCTCGTCGCCGCTGCCGAAGTCAAAATCGCCGAGGCCCAGGTCGTCGCCGCCGTCGTCGCCGCCGTCGTCCCCGCCGTCAACTCCGCCGTCATCGCCACCGGTGGTGGGCGCGGGGGTGGCGGCGGCCTCGGCCCCGGCCAGCGCCGGGTGGGATGGGTCGAGGGAGCGGGCCTTTTCCATCAGGGTGGCGGCTTCGTCCACGTCGCCGGCCTGCCGCGCCTTGGCCGCCGCGCCGACGAAGCGCTCGACGTAGGGCGCCGCCTCGTTGCGCTCGCCGGCCAGGGTGGCCAAGCGGGCCAGCTCCGGGTCGCCGGCGACCCGCTCGCGGTTCGCCTGGGCGAGGGCCAGGGCGTCTTCAAACTGGCGCGCCTCGAGCTTCGCTTCGAGCTGGCTCCGCAGGTCGCTCGCCTCGGCGCCGGGCGTCGGCAGCTCCGGCGCGTCGAGCTCCGGGGTAGAGAGGTCGGGCAGGGGCAGTTCGTCGCCACCCGCCGCCTCGCCCCCCGGCTCCGGCAGCTCGGGCAGATCGGTGAGGTCGAACGGGTCGTCCCCTTCGTCGCCCCCGTAACCGGCCGACGGCGCCCCCAGGTCGGGCAGGCTGTCGGCGAGGACGGTCTCGTTGCCCGCCGCCGGTGCCTCGGTGCCCGGCGGGATGGCGGCGGCAGGGCCGGCGCTCAGACCCGGCCGGGTCTCCTCGAACAGCGCCGCGGCCTCCGCCTCCCGGTCCTCGGAGCTCTGACGCCCCTCCATCTGGGCCCGCAGGTCGTCCACCTCGACGGCCCCTTCGGTGGACCCCTCCAGCCGCCGCTGCAGCGCCTGGGCCGGCAGGAACTGGGGGTCGAGTTGGAGGATGAAGTCGCAGCCCAGGATCGCTTCCTGGCGGCTGCCCTTCTCCGCCAAGCCGAGGGTCTGCTCGAAGGTGCTGCGGATGCGCTGCTGCACTTCCGGGGAGATGGCCTGGTTGCCGGGATAGTTCATGGGTCGGGAAGCCTTGGGGACGAAGCTGAGAGTCCGGTAAACGGGGGCGCGTCGGGCGCCGGGCCGGGTGAGGCGCGGGACCGGCGGCGCTCACGGGGGGCTTGCTGAAAGACCTTCTGGTTCGGAGCGAAGCAGCCGTTATGCTAGCAAAGCCTTTCGACAGGCGTCTATGACTTCCCCCACCCTACCCCCCCGACCCGCCCTGGAGGCGGTTCCCAACGTCTCCGAGGGACGCCGCCCGGCGGTGCTCGAGCGGATGGCCGCCGCCGCCGGGGGTGACGGCTCGGTCCCCGGCGCCCGGCTCCTGGACGCCTCCCGGGACGCCGACCACCACCGCTCCGTGCTCACCCTGGCCGGGGACGGGGACGGCCTGGTGGCGGCGCTCCTGGGCCTCTACGGGGTGGCGGAGCGGGAGATCGACCTGCGCCGTCACCGCGGCGCCCACCCTCGGGTCGGGGCGGTGGACGTGGTGCCCTTCGTGCCGTTGGGGGAGACGCCGATGGCCCGGGCGGTGGCCGCCGCCCACAGCCTGGCGGCGCGGGTGGCCGAGCGCCACGGCGTGCCGGTGATCCTCTACGGAGAGGCGGCGACGGCGCCCCACCGGCGCCAGCTCGCCGATCTGCGGCGGGGCGGCGTCGAGGCGCTGGCCGGGCGCCTGGCCTCCGCCGCGTGGGCCCCGGACTACGGCCCGGCGCGGCCCCACCCCAGCCTCGGCGTCAGCCTGGTGGGGGCGCGCTTTTTCCTGGTCGCCGCCAACGCCTGGCTCGACACCGGCGACGTGGAGGTGGCCCGCAAGGTGGCGCGGGCGGTGCGCGAGTCCAGCGGCGGGCTGCCGGCGGTGCGCGCCTTGGGTCTCTTCATGGGCGGCCAGGGGGGCCGGGCCCAGGTGAGCATGAACCTGGTGGATTACCGCCTCACCTCGCCGGCCCGGGCGTTCGCCGCGGTGGCCCGGGAGGCGGCCGCCCACGGCGCGGCGGTGGAGCGGCGCGAGCTCATCGGCCTGCTACCGGCGGCGGCGCTGGCGGCGCCGGACGGGAACGGCGTGCCGACGGCGCAGCGGCCGGCGGTGGAGGCGGAGGCGGCGCGGCTGGCCGAACTGTGGGGCGGGCGCACCCTGGAGCGGGCGCTGGCCCAGGACAGTTGGGGTGGGGCGGACTAGGATGCGCGCTCGATGAGGGCGTCGTAAAGCCGCCGCGGCATGCCGTCGAACGAGCCCGACGACATGGTCACCAGGACGTCGCCCTCCTCGGCGCTCTCCAGGGCGGCGGTGAAAACCTCGTCGTTGTGCGCGAAGTGGTGGGCGTCGATCCCCCGCCGGCCCAGGTCTTCGCACAGCCTGCCGGTGTCCAGCAGTTCGTCCGCGTCCCAGCGGCCGGCGTAGTGGACCGGCGCCAGCAGCACCCGGTCGGCGGCGGCGAAGGCGTCGATGTAGCGCTCCTGGAAGAAGCGTCTCCCGGCGGTGATGGAGCGTGGCTCGAAGAGGACGGTTAGGCGCCGCCCGGCGTAGCGCCCGGCGAGCCCGGCGAGGGTCTTCTCCACCGCCGTCGGATGGTGGGCGAAGTCGTCCACCACGGTGACCCCGGCGGCGGTGCCGAGCTCGTCCTGGCGCCGGGCGGCGCCCTGGAAGCGGCCGAGGGCGGAGGCGACGTCCGCCGCCGCCAGCCCGTCGCGCCGCGCCGCCGCCCACACCGCCAGAGCGTTGGTGACGTTGTAGGCGCCGGCCATGGGGAGGACGACCTCCACCCGGCCCGCCTCCGGGTCGTCGATCTCGAAGCGGCTGCCGCTGCGGCCCGGGATGGCGGTCTCGGCCACCGTCTCCACCCCCGCCGCGCCGCCCACCGGGTGGAGGTGGTTGTCCTCGCCGAGGCCATAGAAGGTCACCGGCGCCCGCGCCCGGCCCGCCACCTGGCGCACCTGGGGCAGGTCGCCGCAGGCGATGACCCGGCCGTCCCCGGCCACCAGCTCGACCAGCCGGCCGTAAGCGTCGAGCAGCGCTTCCGGTGTCGCGTAGAGGTCGGCGTGGTCGTGCTCGACGCTGGTCAGGATCAAGGTCTCGGGCCGATAGTGGAGGAACTTCGGCCCGCGGTCGAAGTAGGCGCAGTTGTACTCGTCCCCTTCGATGACGAAGCGCTCCCCGCCGCCGGCGCGGAAGCTGACCCCCAGGTTCTTGGGCACGCCGCCGACCAGGAAGCCGGGATCGGCGCCGGCGTCGGTGTAGACCCAGGCGGCGATGGACGAGGTGGTGGTCTTGCCGTGGGTGCCGGCGGCCACCAGCGGTCGCCGGCGGCCGAGGAAGAAGCGCCCCAGCGCCTGGGGCATGGAGTAGAGGGGCAGCCCCCGGCGCTCCGCCTCCACCGCCTCCGGGTTGTCCCGGTGGACGGCGTTGCCCACCACCACCAGGTCCGGCTGCGGGTCCAGGTGGGCGGCGTCCCAACCCACCATGGGCTCGATGCCGGCCCCGTCCAGGAGGGTGCTCATGGGCGGGTAGAGGGGGCCGTCGGAGCCCCGCACGGAGTGGCCCAGACCTTGCAGTAAACAGGCAAATGGCGCCATGCCACTGCCCCCGATGGCGATGAGATGAATGTTCAGAGAAGTCTTGTCGTCGTTCATGTCCCGGAAACCTGTGAGCGTTCAAGGGGTCGGGCGGTGGAAGGCCTCGACACAGGCCGAGAGAGTGCGAAATAGACGCCAACGATAGCGGGGCCGCAGCCCGTCAGGGCGTCCCGAACGTCGGAATGCCGCCTCTCAGGCCGCGGTTTTCAGACACTGAGCCCATCCCAAGGATAGCGGAGGAAATCTCACCATGAAGCGAAGTAACCTGTATGCCATTTTGACACTTTGCGCTGCCCTGCTGGCCGCGCTTCCCCAGATCTCCGCCGCCAATACCGATCCGGCGGAGGCCACCGGTCAGCCCCGGGCGGTGGTGGATGAGCCCATCTTCGAGGCCGGCAAGGTCGATAAGGGTGGGGACATCAACCACGACTTCGTCATCCGCAACACCGGTGACACGGTGCTGCGCATCGAGGAGGTGCGCCCCGCCTGCGGCTGCACCGTCGCGAACTACGACGAGTCCATCGCCCCCGGCGCCAGCGGCAAGATCCACGCCGTTCTCGACACCACCGACCAGACCGGTCCCATCTCCAAGGGGCTGACCGTGATCACCAATGATCCGGACAACCCCCGCCTGACCCTCACCATCAAGGCGGAGGTGTCTCAGCGCCTCTTCGTTCGCCCCGGCTTCGCCCGCTTCGTGCAGACCAAGGGTAGCGGCGTCGGCCAGATCGACCAGATCATCTTCACGCGGGACTTCGACGACCTCGAGGTGCTGGAGGTCAAGTCCCCCTACCCGTTCATCACCGCCGAAGCCCGCGAGGCCACCGAGGAGGAGCTGTTGGAGGAGGCCTCGGGTAAGCAGTGGGTGGTGACGGTGAAGCTCGACTACGACCAGGCGCCGGTGGGCTCCCTGGCCGACTACGTGCGAATCCACACCAACCACCCGAAGCAGGAGGTGGTCAGCGTGCCGGTCACCGGGTTCGTGCGCCCGATGTACGTCCTCACCCCGGCGGAGGCCGACTTCGGGGAGATCGAGGTGGAGGAAGACGGAACCTGGGCCGCGATGATCCTGAAGAACTACGGGCCGAACAACATGAGCCCGACCCTGGACAACGCCGACTCTCTGCCCGAGGGCATCGACGTCGAGGTCTCGGAGGTGGAGGAGGGCCGCGAGTACCGGGTCGAGATTACCCTCCGCGAGGATCTGCCGAAGGGCGAGTTCAGCGACGTCATCCGCCTGAAGACCGGGCTGGAGGACAAGTCCACCATCGAGATTCCCCTGACCGGCAACCGCATCTGACGGCGGCTCGGTAGTGACCCTTCCCTGGGGAGCCCCCGGGGGCGGGCAAAGGATCTGAACGGCCGGCGCGTCAGCGTCGGCCGTTTTTGTTTGGGGCCGGAGACGTCCTCTCAGGGCCGCGCGGCTTTCATCGCCGTCGGTTCAGGGCGCGCCCCACAGGTCCGCCTCGTCCTTGGCCGGGGCGGGGCTCCGGTCCTCCCGCGCCAACACCGCTTCCACCTCCCCCAGGGTGTCGGCCAGCGCCCGGTTCTGGTGCTCCGCCAGGTCGCCGACCCCGGCCAGGGCCAAGTCCACCAGGGAGTCCATCTCGTCGCGGGAGAAGGCGCGCTCCTCGCCGGTGCCCTGGATCTCGATGATCCGCCCGTCGTGGGTGGCGACGACGTTCATGTCCACCGCCGCCGAGGAGTCCTCGACGTACTCGAGATCGAGCAGCGGCCGGCCGCCGACGATGCCCACCGACACCGCCGCCACGCCACCGGTCAGCGGCCAGCGGTCGATGTCGCCGGTCAAGAGGATACGGCCACAGGCCTGGGCCAGGGCGACGTAGGCGCCGGTGATGGACGCGGTGCGGGTGCCGCCGTCGGCCTGCAGCACGTCGCAGTCGATGGTGACGGTGCGCTCGCCGAGGGCCTCGAAGTCCACCATCGCCCGCAGGCTACGACCGATCAGGCGCTGGATCTCGGCGGTGCGGCCGCTGGGCCGGCCCCGGGAGACCTCCCGGGTGGTGCGGCGGTTGGTGGCCCGGGGCAGCATGGAGTACTCGCCGGTCACCCAGCCGCGGCCGCTGTCGCGCAGAAAGTGGGGCACTCTTTTTTCGACGCTGGCGGCCACCAGCACCCGGGTGTCCCCCATCTCGATCAAGGCCGATCCCTCGGCGTACTTCATGACACCGGTCTCGATGCTGACGGGGCGGAGGTCGGACGGGGAGCGGCCGCTGGCGCGGCGGAAGGAGTCGTCGTTGGAGTTGTCGGTCATGGGCGGCCCATTGTATCGCTGGCCATGGGGGCATCGCTGGCCATGGGGGTATCGCCGGCCATGGGGAACTTCGGCACCGGGCTCGCCGCGGGTGTCTGCTGGGGAAGGGCGGGACTGGCAAGGGCGGGACTGGCAAGGGCGGGACTTGCAATGGGTGGGGGAGTTCCCTAAGTTCAACCCTTGATTCTCATCGCATATCTTCCAACGATGCAATCCTGGAGGTCTTGTCATGACCCTTCGAGTTTCCACCGTCCTTCTCACTCTCCTCGCCTTCATAGCCGGCCTCCACGGCGGCCCGATGGCGCCTGAGGCCCACGCCGAAAGCCCCGGCCACAGCTCCGAGCTATTTACCAGCGCGCCTTGGTTGGCCGCCGCCGATGCGCCGGTCGCCGCCGACCCCGGCGTCGTGCTTCGGACACCGCTGGAGCTCGATCCAGCGGTGCTCGCGGCCAACCCCGAGCGCCTCTCCGTGGTCCTGCCGGACGGAGCCCGTCACACCCTTCTGCGCAACCGATGGACCCCCTCCAACGGCGACAGGGGGGTCTGGTACGGGACGTTCCAGCCCGCCGAGCCGACTTCCCGGCTCACCGGTCCCGGCTCCGGTCCCGCCGCCGACGCCGCCCGCGGTTTCGCGGTCCTCGGCCTGGTGGACGGCGGGGTCGTGGGCAGCGTGCGCACTCCGGACGGAAGCCACTACCGTTTGAGCCTGGCCGCCGACGGCAGCCACTACCTGGAGGAACTCGATCCCAACGCCGCGTCCGGCTGTGCCCTCGCGGGCCCTGACGCGTCCCACCGGATCCAACCACCGTCGGTGGTGGGTGCCCAGTCGGTCCTCACCGAGGCGGCGGTCATCGCGCTGTGCAAGCCGCCGTCCAGCACCCACCGCATCGACCTGATGGTGCTCTACCACCCCTCCTTCGTCGGGCCGGCGGAGACGACGGTGAGGAACTCCATCGTCGCCAAGGTCAACGAGGCCAACACCGTGTTCCAGAACAGCGACGTCAGCATCGTCTACAACCTGATCCACATGGGGCCGGTGACCCAGGACCCGGAGTTGGTCCAGAGCAGTCCCCAGGTCGTCTCCACCGCCAGGCACCTGGGCCGGGACTCCTCCGCCGAGGTGGACGAGCTGCGGGACGACTACGGCGCCGACATGGTGGCGGTCCTTCTGCCGGCCAACCCGGACAATCCTTGCGGCGCCGCGGTCCTGCCCCACATCCCCAATTCTTCGGAAGTGCAGCAGTCCTGGGGCGGCGCCTTCATCGACGATGCCTTCATGGCCTACGAATACCAGTGTGGTGACGCCGACTTCACCTTCGCCCACGAGCTGGGCCACAACTTCGGGATGCAGCACGGGCGCGACGATCCCTTCCACTCGCAGACGCCGGTGGTGGGCTGGGCCTACGGTCACCTCTTCGGTGGCTGGGGTGGCCCCGGAGCGACCCTCATGGCGTGCGAGCCGCTGGGGATTCGGGGTGGTCAGTGCAACCGGGTGCTGTACTTCTCCCACCCCGAGAAGTTTTTGGAAGGCGGACAGCTAGGCGAGTACACGACCGCCGCCAACGGAGGCTCCTTCAACGCTTGCGTCGCCAACATCCGGGCCAGCCGCTACGCTGGCTTCAGGGACCTCCCCAGCGACGCCCTGCCCACGGTCCAGATCACCGCGCCGGCGGCGGGGGCGAGCATCGAGATCGCCCAGGACATCCCCCTTTCGGCCAACGCCAGCGACGCCGAGGACGGCGCCCTGGGGAGTGCGGTCGAATGGCGCTCGGACCGGGATGGAGCCATCGGCTCCGGGTCGCCCCTCAGCGCCTCGCTGCACACCGTGGGGTCGCATGTGTTGACCGCCAGCGTCACGGACTCCGACGGCAAGACCGTGCACCACTCGATCCGCGTCACGGTGGTGGACACCACCGCGCCCCAGCGGTGGACCGACGTTCCCGCCCACGACCAGACCCTCTCGGGCAGTGCCGCCCTGGTGCGGGGCTGGACCATCGACGCCTCCCGGGTCGCCTCCACGACCTTCAAGATCGACAACAACCCGGTCAACCTGACCTCCCTCGATACCGCCACATACCGGCCCGACGTCTGCAACGCCTATCCGGACGTGGAGGATCCGGACTGCGACAACGTCGGCTGGCAGGGTTACCTGGACACCACGGGGCTGAGCAACGGCACCCACTACCTCAAGATCACCGCCACCGACACCCAGGGCAACAAGTCCACCGTCTTGAGCCGGCGCTTCAAGGTCAGCAACCAGTCCATCGCCAGCTTCGCGCCGGTGGCGGACGCCTTCGTCTACGAGGCTCTGCCCAGCACCAACTACGGAAACCACAACTACCTCTACGTGCGCGGGCCCATCAGCGGCTTCGGCATGCACAGCTACCTCAAGTTCTCGGTCTCCGGCGTCACCGCTCCGGTGACCCAGGCGACCCTGCGCCTGCGCACAGGCTCCAAGGCGATTCCCGGCGCCGTGTGCTATCGCCTCGGCACCACGACCTGGGGCGAGTACAGCATCACCTGGAACAACAAGCCGCTCGACTCCCAGGGCAGCGTCATCATGGGCTACATGCCCGCGAACACCTGGATCGAGCGCGACGTCACCCATCTCGTCAGTGGCAACGGCACCTACACCTTCGCCTGTGCGGCCTGGGACTACGACCAGTCCGGCATGTACTTCCACAGTCGCCACACCAACAGCCCGCCGAGCTTGGTCATCGAGGACTGACCCGAGCTAGCCCCACCCCTCCTGGGCCGGGCGCCAGGGGCCCTGCTGCACCCGGTGTGACGGGCCAACTTCCTGGCCCGGCTCAGGTGGTGGCGCTGCGCTTGTTTCGCTTGGATCGGCGCTCCACGAGCCGACGCCTGCCGCTACGGAGGAGCTCGACCATCTTGGTGGACAGCCCCAGCTCCTTCACCAGGATCGTCTCGTCCGCGAGGCGCGAAGCTGCATCGTAGTCACGCTGACGAAGAAGCTGGTCCATCTGTTGGGCTAGCTCGTCCAGGCGTGCCGGGGGTAGCTCGGAATCGGGAAGCAGGACCCGGTCCAATTCCCGGGGCTCGACTTTCAAGACCCCTCCCCCGTAGCTTCGGCCTTCCACCTCCAAGCTGAGGAGGGTGGCACTGGAGTAAAAACCCATGGCGACCCGCGGTGCGTCCTCAGGATTCCGCAGCGTCAGGCCGTGGAGCGTGTTGGGATACGAGGCTCCTGCCATGTTGATGGAGGCGCGCGGATGAGCGCCCGCCATGTAGGTGAAGAAGATGTGCGGTGTGTGCGCTCCGGGAACTCGCCACCAGGGATCCCGCGTTCTGCACTTGAACCTACTGGGAGTGCCTCGTTTTTCGCCTTCTTTCAGCCAACGTCTCAGCGAGTGCCGATGGGGGGCTGCGAATAGATCTTCCCTCGGTTCGACAAGATGATGGGGAATGCCCCGTTCTTCCAGGCGCGCCAAATCGCGTTTGGACCAGTACAAGCCCATGAGGGACTTACCTCCGCGGACGACTGGGCGTAGCCAAGCGGAAGGGAGATCCTCTCGGAGAGCGTACTGGTGAGTGGTGTGGAAGAACTCATTGTCCCCCGTGACGTAACCGTTGCGGACCTCGGCCAAGGATGCGACAGATCGAAACTGTGGATGCTCCCGAATGTGGTCCCACGCTTCTCGCTCGGCGCGGCTAAGAAAAGCTTCTGCGAAGCGGGAGAGTCCGCTGGCCGAGATCTCCAGAGGTTGCGTAGAAGCCTTTTCCAGTCGCAATTCGCCGAGGTTGCTCGTAGGTAGTAGCTCTAGATGTTCACAAGATCCGCCACGGTCACTGGCCAGGAGAAGTCCGGTTTCCACTTGGCACTCTCGGAAAGGTCGCAGCCGACGATACGCTGCGGTTTCAAGGCTTTGGCTGCGAGTAGAAACCGACCATCGCCACACGCAGGGTCCAAGACCGAACCGAACCAAGGCCGCGGGGAGGGGCCCGCAGGTGATCTCAAGACCTGGCTCCGCCGAGCCAAGCCAGCCTGTGCGCTCTTCCTCGCAGTCCGGGCGGCGGATTCCAAAGACCTGCGAGCCACTCTGGAGCACGCGAACGTCGCCAAGGAGATCTTGGACTCTGTCGGTTTGCTGGTCTACTCGCCACATGCGGGCGGGGGTGGCTACACTAGCCTCGCTGTTCCAGTTGGACTCGAGCTGGATCGAGCCCTTTCCCAGGTGGCGACCCACCTTCGCAGCTTGTAGCTAGCTATCAAGGGCCGGGCGCCAGAGGCCTTGGCGCAACAGGTCGGTGCAGGCGTCGGGGGCCACCGGCGGCGACAGCAGGTAGCCCTGGACCCGGTCGCAGCCGCGGCTGCGCAGCGCTTCGAGCTGTTCCGGCGTCTCCACCCCCTCGCCGACCACCTTCACGCCCAGGGCGTGGGCCAGGTGGATCAGCGAGGTGGCGATCTCCTGGTCGGTGACCTGTTCGGCGATGCCGCGGACGAAGGAGCGGTCGATCTTCAGCGAGTCGATGGGGAAGGTGCGCAGGTAGAGGAGCGATGAGTAGGCGGTGCCGAAGTCGTCGATGGCCACTCGCACCCCTTGGCTCTTCAGCGCCTCCAGCACCAAGCAGGAGGCCTCCGGGTCGCGCATCGCCACGGTCTCGGTGATCTCCAGCTCCAGCGACTCCGGCGGCAGGCCGTGGGCCTGGAGAACCTCCCGCACGCGCTGCGGCAGCAGGGGGTTCTCGAAACGGCGGGCGGAGAGGTTCACCGCGACGTAGAGGTCGGTGAAGCCATCCTCGCGCCACGCGGCGAGCTGGCGGGCCGCTTCCTCCAGCGCCCAGCCGTCGAACTCCTCCACCAGGCCGATGGACTCGGCCAGCGGCAGGAAGCGGTCCGGGCGCAGGAAGCGCTGGGGCCGGATCTGCCAGCGCATCAGCGCCTCGAAACCGACCAGGCGGTCGCCGTCGAGGTCGAGGACCGGCTGGTAGAAGAGGGCCAGTTCGTCGTTGTCCAGGGCGCGCCGCAGGCGGGTCTCCAGCGACAGGGTGCGGTTGGCCTCCATGTGCATCCGCGGTTGGAAGACGGCGACGCCCCCCCGGGACTTGGCTTTGGCGTCGTGGAGGGCGGTCTCGGCGGCCTTGACCAGGCTGCGCGCCTCGGCGCCGTCCCGGGGGTACAGGCAGACGCCGGCGGTGCAGCCGATGAAGACCTCCCGCCCGGCCACCACCATGGGCCGCTCCAGCAGCTCCAGCAGCTCGGCGGCGGCGCGGCTGGCGGCCTCTTCGTCGTCGAGCCCGGGTAACAGGACCGCGAACGCGTCGCCGCCGAAGCGGGCCAGCATCTCGTGCTCGCCCAGGGCGGTGGCCAGGCGCTGGGCCAGCAGCTGCAGCGCCTCGTCCCCGACCTGGTGGCCGAGGGAGTCGTTGATCACCTTGAACCGGTCGAGGTCGAAGTAGACCACCGTGCCGCCGGCCGCCCGGGATGGGCCCGCCTCCCCGGACCCGGCGATGCGCTCCAGCTCCTGCCCCAGGCGGTGGACGAAGTGGCGCTGGTTGGGCAGGCCGGTCAGCGCGTCGTGGTGCGCCCGGTGGTCGGCCCGCTGAGCCCGGTCCAGCGCCCGGCGCCGCTCGCCCTGGAGCCGTCGCACCCATCCAGCCAGCACCCCCACCGCCAGCAGCAGCACGACGAGGACGAGGTAGATCCAGGGTCCGGGGGAGGGCATGGGACCGGTACTTTAAAGGTGATTCACTACCTACGCAACTCCATCCGGAAACACCTGCGCAACCCTCTGGCCGGCATTTCGGCCCCTTCAGACCACCTCGACCCACTCCAACGACGCGCCGTCGTCGCCGAGGATCCGCCGCGCCAGGTCGGCGAAGCCGGGGTTGGCGTCGGTGACGTAAAGGCGGGGCTTGGCGGAGGGGCCGGAGCTGGCCAGCAGATCCCTCTCGGCGAGGCCCCGGGCCACTTCGTCGGCGGTGCTGGCGGCGGAGTCCACCAGCGTGACGTCGGGACCCACAACCCGCTGCAGCAGGGTGTGGAGGAGGGGGTAGTGGGTGCAGCCCAGGACCAGGGTGTCGATGCCGCGGTGATCCCCGTTCGCGCCTTCCAGCAGCGGCCGCAGGTAGCGCGCCGCCACCTGCTCGGTGATCGGGTCGTCGTGCCACCCTTCCTCGACCAGCGGCACGAACAGAGGGCAGGCCCGGCTCTCGACGTGGAGCTCGGGGGCGATCTCTGCCAGCGCCTCGGGATAGGCGTTGGAGCGCACCGTCGACTCGGTGGCGATGACCCCGACGCGGCCGGAGGTGGCGGCGGCGGCGGCCCGGGCCCCGGGGCCGATGACCCCCCACACCGGCACCCCCCAGAGCGCCGTCGCGCCGCCGGCGCCGGGCGGCTGGTCGCGCTGCGCCCGCAGGTGGGGCAGGGCCAGGGCGGAGGCGGTGTTGCAGGCCACCACCACCGCCTTGACGCCGCGCTGGAGCAGGAAGTCGACGTTCTTGCGGGTGTACTGGGTGACCGTCTCCGGCGATTTCGATCCGTAGGGCAGGCGCGCCGTGTCGCCGAGGTAGACGATGGCCTCGTCCGGCAGGCGGCGGCGCAACGCCGCGACCACCGTCAGGCCGCCGACGCCGGAGTCGAAGACCCCGATGGGGCTGTCGGAGGTGGGGCTCTCCGCGGGGGGGCGGTCGGCGGTGGGCGCGGCCTCAGTCATCGGACCCGTCTCCCGCCGCGCCGTTCCCGCCGTTCCCGCCGCCGGCGATGAGGGAGCGGTCCGGCAGCAGCGGTCGGGTGAGGTCGAGGTGACCGCTCAGGGTCTCCGGTTGGGCGCCGTTCCACAGCAAGACGGCGCTCCTCGCCTCATCGACGTTCAGCACCAGGGTGTCGATCAGGCTGTAGACCCGCAGCCGCTCCTCGGTGCTGCCGCCGCTCGGCGGCGGCCCTCCGTCCTCGCTCACCAGGTCGATGAACACGAGGCCGCCGTCGGCGAGGGAGACGGAGCGCACCGAGACGCCCTGGGGCAACGGCGCGAAGAGATCCTGCCGCCGCGGGCCCTCGACCAGCGCCCGGGCCAGGCTGTCGAGGCGGGCTTGCGGCTCCTCGCCCATCTCGACCTCCCGGCGCTCCGCCACCAGCATCGCTTCGGGGCCGGGGAAGTAGAGCTCCACCGCCCGGGGCACGCCCGTGGCGCCGTCGGTGGCGCCGTCCCCGGTGCTGTCGTGGCCGTCGTCCCGCAGCCACCACCAGGCGGCGAGGGCGGTGAGCAGGAGTACGGCGGCGATGGCCAGGGCGATCAGGCCGCGGCGGCTCATCGACCGTCCCCGGAGGCGCCATCGCCACTGCCGGTGTCCCCACCGCCGGTGTCCCCACCGCCGGCATTCTCACCGCCACCGTCCGCCGCGCCGCCGGCGGTGACCTCCCCGTCCCGTCCCTCGACCTCCGCCTTGTAGGCGCCGATGGCCCGCACCAGGGCGTCGGCGAGCTGGGCCCGGTAGCCCGGGTCCTGCAACCGTTCCTCCTCTTCCGGGTTGGAGATGAAGCCCGCCTCCACCAGCACCGCCGGCATGGCGGCGCCCATGAGCACCACGAAGGGGGCTTGCTTGACCCCCCGGTCGCGCAGCTCCAGGGCCGAGTTCAGCTCCCCCTGGATGAGGGCGCCCAGGCGCTGGCTCTGGCCGAGGAAGTGGCTCTGGGCCAGGTCCCAGAGGATGAGCTGGAGGTCGTAGAGAGGGTCGTCACCCCGGGGCGCGCCGCCGGCGGTGGCGGTGCGGTTCTCCGCCTCCGCCGAGCGTGCCGCCCGTTCGTCGCTGGCGGTGGTCGACAGGAAGTAGGTCTCGGCGCCGCGGGCGCTGGCGCCGAAGGCGGAGTTCAGGTGCAGCGAGATAAACAGATCAGCCTTGTTCTGGTTGGCGATGGCGGTGCGGGTGGCGTGGGGCAGGCTGGCGTCCTCGTCCCGGGTGAGGATCACGCGCACCCCGAGGGCGCTTTCCAGGCGCGACTTCAGCGCCCGGGCGAGGAGCAGGGTGAGATCCTTTTCCTCCACCCCGCTGGGGCCCACGGCGCCGGACTCGGAGCCGCCGTGCCCCGGGTCCAGGACGATGGTGCGGATGCCCTCCGGCGGCTTCGGCCGGCGCGCCGCGAAGGGGTCGTCGGCGACGCTGTCCGGGTCCGCCCCGGGACGCGGCCCGGTCTCGCCCCGGACGACGTCGAAGACGATGCGGAAGGGGTCTTCCAGGGTGTAGGAGTCGGCCCGGGCGCCGGGTTTCAGGTCGAGGGAGACGCGCTGGCCCGCCACCGTCACCCGGTCGAGCAGCGGGTCGTCCTCGGGACGCCGGTCCGGGCCGCTGGCGGTGGCCCCCTGCAGCACCACGTCGATTCCCAGGGCGCGCTCCTCGACGCGGTAGGCGGGCCGGCCGGAGAACTCCAGCACCACCGTGGTCACCCCTTGCAGGTGGACCACGTCGGTGTTCACCGTCAGGCGGCCGGTCTGGTTGCGGCGCACCCGGAGGCCGGCCACCTCGCGGGAGAAGTTGACGTCGGTCAACTGGCCGTAGACGTCGCGCAGGAAATCGAGGGGGACGTAGATCTCGCCGTCCACCAGGCGGGGGGCCTGGCGCAGCGACACGATGTCCGTGCCGACGGCGACGGTCCTGATCTCCGGCCCGAAGAGGATCTCCCGGCCGCGCAGGTCAAGGACGTAGCTGTCGCCCCGGCGCACCTCCAGGCGGCCGCCGAGCTCAGCGACGATGGGGGCGAGGGCAAACAGCGGGCCGGTCTCGCCGGCGACGGTGGGGACGCGCAACAGCTCGCCCCGGTCGGCCGGGTCCTGGAGGCGGAACGGCACCGGGGTGGTCTGCGGGCGGTCGTCCCCCGTCGGCGGGCCGGTGGCCGGGTCCAGGGGCGGCGGCTGGGCGTGGCCGGCCACCGCCACGGCGACGGCGGCGAACAGGGTGAGGCCCAGGAGGCGGGTGCGCAGGGCGGGGAGCCGGGGGATCAGGGGAAAGCACTTCACGGCAGGCGAGGATACCACCGGCGCCTTTCGGTGGCCGGCGGATGGCGTTATCCTTGGGTTTCACCGCTGCACCCCCGACCGGCCCGGTCGGATCACCACCCGCCCGTCAGCCACCGAGCAGAAGAGGAGCCCGACAGACATGGACATCCGCCAGTTCCGCGTCGCGATCCGCGCCAAGAACTTTGATCGCACCACCAGCTTCTACGGAGACGTCCTGGGGTTGCCCCGCCTCCAGGCCTGGGAGCGGGAGGACGCCCGGGGCGCTCTTTTCCAGGTCGGCTCCGGGGTCATCGAGGTCCTGGGCCGGCCCCAGACCGACGACCACCACGGCTGGGACGAGGCCTACGACTACCAGGGGCCGGAGCAGAAGATGACCGTCACCCTGGTCGTGCCCTCGGCCGAGAAGGCCTACGAGTCGCTGCTGATGCGCGACAAGAACATCCCCGGCGGCCTGCGCCACCTGGAGGACGGCACCCTGGTCTTCCAGACCCACGACCCGGACGGCGTGGTCCTGGTGTTCCGCCAGGCGGAGTCGGCCAAGGCGGCCCGGGAGCGCGCCCTGGGCAAGTCCTCCGCCCAGAGCCCGGCCCAGGAGCACGGCGGCCACCACGGCGACCGCACCTGGGGCGACCGCGGCCGCCAGGGCGCCGAGGAGCCGGCCGAGGCCTGAGGCGTTACACTGCACCTGCCGGGTGTCGGCTAAGCCATCGGGGAGATCCGCCCTCGCCTGGCAACCACAGGAGATAGCACCGTGAGCGATGTCAAGCTGACCGTTCCCGAGGAGACCGTCCTGGCTCTCAAGGGCACCGCCGAATCCGTCGCCGCCGAGCTACGTTTGGCCGCGGCCGTCAAGCTCTACGAATTGGGTCGCCTTTCATCCGGGGCGGCCGCCGGTCTGGCTGGCATCCCCCGCGTAGCTTTCCTCTCCAAGCTGGCCGACTACGGCGTCGCCACCTTCCAACTGTCCCGGGAAGAGCTGGAGGCCGACCTAGAGCGTGCGTGAGGTCATTTCCGACACGTCGCCGCTCCAGTATCTCCATCAGGCGGACTGCCTTCACCTCCTGCCGGCCATGTATGGAGAAATCCTGGTGCCGCAGGGAGTTGCGGAAGAGATCGAAGAGGGATCGGCGCTCCCGATCATTGGGGCGATGTGGCGATGAGACAGCGACCCTACCGCCAGCGGCGGTGCATCCACAGCCACTTGGCCGGGTGGGCGCGGATCTCGCCTTCCATCTCGGCCATGTAGCGCGCCGTCAGGGCGTGGATGGCGCGTTCCTTGTCTCCGTCGCTGGCGTCGTCGGCCAGCTCCGGCGGGTGGATCGGCGGCTTCAGGCTGACGGTGTAGCGGCCCCCCGGCTCGGGCAGGCCGTAGATCGGTAGCACCGGCACGCCGAGGCGGATGGAGAGGCGGGCGAGGATCGGGCTGGTGGAGGCGTCGTGGCCGAAGAAGGGGACGTCGATCCCCTCCTGGGGCTGCACCCGCTGGTCGATGAGGATCGCCACCGGGTCGCCGCCGTGGAGCGCCCGCAGCATCCCCCGGGCCGCCCCCCGCTTGCCCAGCAGCTCGTTGCCGAAGCTCTGGCGGTGGCGCACCAGCTCGCGGTTGAGGTGGGGGTTGTCCAGCGGCCTGCCGACGATGTGCAGCGGCCCGGCGTAGGTGCCCAGGGTCAGCGCCGCCATCTCCCAGACCCCCAGGTGGGCGCTCATCACGAAGAACCCCTTGGGCGCCGCCGAGCGCCGCGCCGCCTCGACGTTCTCCCAGCCCTCCACGGTGACCCGGCGGCACATCTCCTCCAGGTCGAAGCGCATCGCCGACACGGTGTCGAAGACGGCGGAGCCGAAGTGGTGGAAGCAGGCCCGGGCCCGGCGCCGGCGCTCCCCGGGGTCGAGCTCCGGGAAGGCCAGCTCCAGGTTGGCCAAGGTGACCCGGCGGTGGCGCCGGTCCAGGTGCCAGGCCAACTCGCCCAGGCCACGGCCGAGGCGGCGCACCGCGGCGTGGGGCAGCAGGCGGGTCATGCCCTTGGCCGCGCTGTAGGCGGCGTACTCGACGGCGTGGCGCACCGGAGCGTCCTTCATCCCGCCCCCTTCCCGCGCCGCAGCAGCGGTTCCAGGCGGCCGTCCAGCCAGGCCCAGAAGGCGGCCTCGGGGCGGGCCCGCACCGGCAGCTCGACCAGCGCCAGGCCGAGGTGGCGGCGGTGCAGCTTGACCCGGTCCTTGGCTGTGGTGACGACGGCCCCGGCGCCGGCCGCGGCGGCGGCGCGGCGGATCTCCTCCAGGCTCGCCGGCGGGTAGTCGTGGTGGTCGCGGAAGGTCAGCGCCGGTGCCAGCTCCAGGCCGGCGGCGGCCGCCGCCGCCGCGGCGCCGGCGAGGAAACCTCCGGGCCGGGCGATGGCGCACACCGGGAGAAGCCGGGTGCCGGCGGCCAGGGGGCCGGCGTCACTACCGGCATCACTACCGACCTCACTACCGGAGTCATCACCGTCACCGTCGTCCACCCGGCGTAGCGCCGCGGCTTCGAGGGCGCAGGCGAAGGCGGCGCCCTCGAAACCGTGCTCGCCCAGCGCCGCCGCCAGCGCCTCGGCCTTGCGCCGACCGGCGCCGGCGCCGGCGCCACTCTTCGCGCTCCCCTCCGTTCCCTCCTGCGCCACCTCCTCCTGCGCCACCACCTCCGGCGCCAGGCCGGTGAGTAGCGCGGCGTCGGCGTGGCGGCAGGAGGCCAGCGGTTCGCGCAGGCGGCCGCCGGGGAACAGCCGGCCGCCGGCGAAGGGGTCCGCCGCCGGGAACGCCAGCAGGTCCAGGTCCCGGTGCAGCGCCAGGTGGGAGAAGCCGTCGTCGAGGAGGAAGAGGTCGGGGGGCGAGGCCAGGTGCTCCAGGGCGTGGCGCCCCGCCGCGGCGCGCTCAGCGCCCACCACGACGGCGACTCCCGGGAGTTGTTCGGAGAGGAGAAACGGCTCGTCGCCGGCTTCGCCGGGGCCGACCAGCGGTGGGCCGCCGTCGCTCACCACCCGGATCCCGGTGGAGTCGCGCCCGTAGCCGCGGGAGAGGATCGCCACGCGGTGGCCGGCGTCGCGCAGGTGGGCCGCCACGGCGGCCACCAGCGGGGTTTTGCCGCCACCGCCCCAGTGCAGGTTGCCGACGCTGACCACCGGCCGCGGCAGGCGCTCGGCCCGCCGCCGGTACCAGGCCCGGCGGGCGCGGTGGGCGGCGCCGTACACGAACTGCCACGGCGAGCGCGGCGGCGACGGTGGCGCCAGGCTCGCCTCGGCCCGCCCGTGGGGGCTCATGGCGCGGTTCATCCCCGCACCTCCTCGGGATCTTCCCCACCGCCGCCGCCGCCGTCCCCGGTTTCGGCCTCGGCTCCGGCCAGCAGGGGGCGGAGCATCTCCAGGGTGCGGCCCAGGGCGCCCCGGTTCTCGTCCACCAGCGCCCGGGCGCGGCGACCGACCTCCGCCGCCTCCTCCGGGCTCTCCAGCCAGCGCCGCCAGGTGCGCCCCAGCTCGCCGGCGTCGGCGGCCCGGGCCCAGGCGCCGGCGCGGTCGAACTGGGCGGCCATGTCGCGGAAGTTCTCCATCGACGGCCCGACGGCGGTGGCGACGCCGAAGCGCGCCGCCTCCAGCGGGTTGTGGCCGCCGGTGGGCACCAGGGTGCCGCCGATGAAGGCGGCGTCGGCGCGGCGGTAGAGGGAGGCCAGCTCGCCCAGGGTGTCGAGGAGGAGGACCTGGCAGGGCGCCGGAGCCGGGCCCTGCGCCGACTCCTCCAGGTGGCTGCGGCGCAGGGTCTCCAATCCCGAGCCCGCCACCAGCCGGGCCACTTCGTCCCAGCGTTCCGGGTGGCGCGGCGCCATCACCAGCAGGGCGCCGGCCCCCTCCCCGGAGGTGGCCTCCCGGTACGCCGCCAGCACCTGCTCCTCCTCCCTGGCCATGGTCGAGCCGGCCACCAGCAGTGGCCGGCCCGCGGCGAGGCGGTCGAGGTGGGCGTCGAGCCGCGGCAGCGCCGGCGGCTCCGGCGTCTCGTACTTCAGGTTGCCGGTGACCACCACGTCCGCTTCCGGAACCCCCAGGTGGGTCAGTCGGCGCCGGTCCTCGGCGCTCTGCACGCCGAAGCGGTCCACCGCCGCGAAGAAAAGCCGCAGCACGGAGCGGCCGCCGGGCAGGCCCTGGAGCCGGGAGAGGCGGCGGAAGCTGCGGTCCCCGACCCGGCCGTTGACCACCGCCACCGGCAGGCCCCGGCGCGAAGCCCGGCGCAGCACCGCCGGCCAGAAGTCCCCCTCCACCAGCACCAGGGCCCGGGGCCGGTGACGGCGGAAGAAGCGGCCGACCAGCGGCGCGAGATCGAAGGGCAGGTAGGCGACGGCGGCGCGGTCGGCAAACAGCTCCCGCGCCCGGGCCTGGCCGGTGGGGGTGATGGTGGTGACCAGGAACGGCCCCGGGGGCGCCAGCGGTGCCTCCTCCCGGGCCTCCTCCAACCCCGCCACCAGGGTCGCCGCCACCCCCGTCTCCCCCACCGACACGGCGTGGACCCAGAGCGGCGGGCGGGTCTTCCCGGCTTCGGCCGGGGTCGGTGATGGGAAGGTCAGGCGCCCGGGGATTGTTTGCCCATAGTGAGCACCCCGCCGCAGCAGCAGAAACGGGGCGGCGAGGGCGAGGGCGAGTCCGTAAAGGACCTGGTAGAGGATCCACATCTGTCGGTTGCGTCGAAAAGCCGGGGGTGTCGATCCGCGCCCCGGGGTGGGGTCACGGCCCACCGGGCGCGGCGGGGCCGGCGGCGCGGGCAGTATAATCGCCCTCTTCCGCGACGAACGCCGGGGGCCGGCACCGCCGCCGCCCCGAAGCACCGCCCTCGACCCACCGCAGCAGGGTGCCCGGGGCGTGGCGACGCGGCGGAAAACCCCGGGGGCATAGACGCCCCGCCGCCGGCGTTCGTAGAGAAGTCGTATGGGAGAGACATGCCAGAGCTAGCGTATTCAGCCAACCGACACCGCCAAGAGCTGACCGAAGCCTCCGACAAGGAGCTTCTGTTGGCCATGCAGGAGGGCGACGAGCTCGCCTTGGACGAGTTGATCGGCCGCAAGACCGGGCCGTTGGTGCAGCTCGCCTACCGCATCCTGGGCGACTACGAAGAGGCCCGGGACGTGGTCCAGGTGACCCTCTTCCGGGTGTGGGAGAACCGCGACAAGTTCAACCCGCGGTGGAGCCCCAACACCTGGATCTACCGCATCGCCAACAACCTGGCCATCGACCACCTGCGCTCCCGCAAGAGCCGGGAAAAGACCCACGAGCCGGTGCGCCAGCACCTGCGCCAGGTCGCCGACAGCCGGGACCGGCGGAGCCTGACCGAGCTTCACGACGACGAGGTCATGGAGATCTTCCAGGAGCTCGCCGCCGAGCTGACCGAGAAGCAGCGCATGGTCTTCATGCTGCGCGAGATCGAGGGCCTCTCCTCGAAAGAAGTGGGCGAGGCGCTGGGTTGCCGTGAGTCGACGGTGCGCAACCACCTGTTCAACGCCCGCAAGCTGTTGCGGCGGGAAGTGGTCCGCCGCTATCCCGAGTACGCACCGGCGGACGCCGGGGAGGAGCTGGCATGAGCTGCCGAGAGCACCCCCACACCGACTGGCGGGCCCTGGTGGCCCGGCGGGACGAGAGCGGCGAGAACCCGGCGGGCTGGGACGAGGCCATGTCCCGGATCGACGCCTGCGGCGATTGCCGCCGCCTAGCTCTGATGGCCGACCCCAGCCTGGTCTTCCGCCGCCTGCCGCGGGTCGAGACCGGCGCCGCCGACGTCGAGTCGATGCGCCAGGCGGTCGCCTCCCTGCGCCGCGCCAGCCGGGTGACGGCGGTGGACGAGGGCGGCCCGGGCCGTGGCGTGGAAAGCGGTGGCGCCGAAAGCGGTGGCGCCGGCTCCCGTCGGGGAGACGGCCTGCGCCGGGTGGCCGCCGCCATCCTGCTGGCCGCCGCCGGCCTGGCCGCCTGGCTCGCCGGCCCGGCGGTCCTCGATCCCGCCAACACCGACCCGGCGGCCATCGTCACCACCGCCGAGTTGGGCGCCGTGGCGGCCTCGTCCGGCTTCACCGGCGAGCTGCCCTCGGGCATGGCCCCGCCGTTGACCTCGGACCTCGCCATCGGCTCCGTCACCTCCCGGCTGAGCGCCGAGGACCTGGCGTCCCGGCCGGTGTTCGAGGGCCTCAGCCAGCCCAGCGCCGCCGACGTCTACCAGGTCGGAGAGGAGGATCTGCTCGTGGTCATGGTGGTGGACGAGACCCTGGACATCTAGGCGTCCTCACAGCGATTCCGGCCGGCGGTGCTGGCCCATCCCGGCGGCAGGCCCCCCGCGAGCCTCCGCCGGTGCCATTTCCAGCGCCGCTTCATGCGCCGCTTCAAGAGCCGCCGCCGCCCACCGACACCCCATTCTGAAGCCAACCCCGAGCGAACCCATCATGCGACCGCAACCCCATCATCCGACCCTGATCCTGGCGCTGCTCCTGGCAGCCCTGGCCGGGGTGTGGCCGGTCCAGGCGCAGGAGGTCTCCGGGCCCGGTGGCCTGTTCCGCCCGGACACCGGGGAGCGCATGACCCTCCACTCCTACACCCTGCGCCACCGCGCCGCCGCCGACGCGGTGCCGGTGGTCGAGGAGCTGCTGTCGCAGCGCGGCAGTGTCACGGTGGACGGCGAGAAGAACACATTGGTGGTGCGCGACACGGTGGCCGCCCTGGTGCGCATCGTGCCCGCCCTGCGGCGCTTCGACAACCCGGCCGACCAGCTCGAGTTCGAGATCATGGTGGTGCGGGCCTGGCGCCAGGCGGCGCCGCCCCGGCGCTCCGGCGCCACCCCGGCGGCCGCCCGCCCGCCCGCCGAGCTGGTGGCCAAGCTGCGCAAGCTGCTGAACTACGCCAGCTACGAGCTGGTGGCCTCCGCCGACTTGGCGGGCCGCGAGGGCGAGGAGCTGACCTACCGGGTGGGGGACGCCTACGTGGTCGGCTTCCAGGTCGGCGCCCTGAGCCGGGGCGACAGCGTCAAGCTCAACGATTTCCGCCTTTTCCGCCACGGCAACCAGAAACCGATGATCCACACCAACCTCATCCTCTTCCTCAACAAGACCTACAGCCTCGGGTTCTCGAAGAGCGAAGAGAGCGACACGGCGCTGATGGTGGTCATCACCAGCCGGCGTCCGGCGGCGCCACTGATGGCGCCGCGCTAGGTGGGGAGCTAGGCGAATGGAATTCACGTGCCGCGTCGGGACCGCCGAAGGACGGGTGATGGAGGAGGTCTTCCAGGCCTCCGACGAAGCCTCGCTGCGGGTGGAGCTGGAAAAGCAGGGGCTGCACCTGTTCCAGGTGCGCCGCCGCGGGGTCTCCGGGCTCAGCCTTCCCCGGATGCGCAAGCGCGCCAAGGAGCTGGACCGGCAGACCTTCCTGCTGTTCAACCAGGAACTGGCGGCGCTGCTGCGCGCCGGCCTGCCGCTGCTCCAGGCGCTGGACCTGATGCTGGAGCGCATGGAGGACGAGGAGTTCCGCATCGTCCTGGCCGACATCCGGAGCCGGGTGAGCTCCGGCGAAGACCTCTCCGACGCCTTCGCCGCCCACGGCGACATGTTCCCCCGCCTCTACCCCGCGTCGCTCAAGGCGGGCGAGCGCAGCGGCGAGCTGGAGGAGGTCATCCGCCGCTTCATGCACTACCAGAAGCTGGTGCTGGATGCCCGCAAACGGGCCGTGTCGGCGCTCATCTACCCGGCTCTCCTGGTCAGCATGTCGCTGCTCATGTTGCTGGTGCTGTCGATCTTCGTGGTGCCCAGCTTCACCAACTTCTACGAAGGCATGGACGCCGAGCTGCCGCTGCTCACCCGCACGGTGGTCGGGTTCTCCGCCTTCCTCCGCGACCAGGCCTGGATCCTGGCCCTGGTGGCGGTGGCGGCGGTGGTCCTCATCCGGCGCTGGATCCGCACCCCGGCGGGCCGCTTGCGCTGGGACGCCTTGCGCCTCAAAATGCCTCTGATGGGCGGCGTCCTCCGCCTCTTCGGCCTCTCCGAGTTCACCCGCTCCCTGGCCACCCTGCTGGCCGGCGGCATCCCGCTGGTGCCGGCGCTGGAGATCGCCGTCGCCGCGGTGGGCAATTCGAGCATCCGGGGCGCCATCGAGCCGGAGATCGCCCGCGTGCGCCAGGGCCAGGCGTTCTACGAGGCGATGGAGGCGAGCGACGTTTTCCCGCCGATGGCCGTAGACATGGCCAAGGTGGGCGAGGCCACCGGTGCCCTGGACGAGATGTTGACCAACGTCGCCGACTTCTTCGACGACAAGGTGGAGACCCAGTTGCAGCGCATCCTCTCCCTGGTGGAGCCGGCCATGCTGATCTTCATGGGGTTGGTGGTGGCGGCGATCCTCCTCTCCCTCTACCTGCCCATGTTCGGGGCGCTGAGCGGGATCCAGTGATGCCCGCCGCCACCGAGAGCCGATTCGAGACCATGCCCACCCCGATCCCCACGTCGATCCACGCGATCATCCCCATGCCCACGCCCCAGGAGCCGCCATGGCCGTAGACAGCCAGACCCCCCGTTCCGTCGTCGAGGACGACGCCCGCGCCGGGGAGCCCCAGGGCGGCGACCTTCCCGAGCTGACCACCCGCGAGCAGGCGGACGAGGCGCGCCGGGAGGAGCACCGCCGCGCCGAGGCGCTGTCCGAGCGCTTCGGCCTGGAGTTCGTCGACGTGGAGAACTTCCGGGTCAACAACGATCTCTTCCGGCGCATCCCCTTCGACCTGATGCTGCGCTACGGCTTCATCCCGGAGCAACAGCTCGACGGCCGCCTGGCGGTGGTCATGGGGGACCCCACCGACGTCGTCAAGATCGACGAGATCGAGCTCCTCCTGGGCCAGCCCATCGAAGTCAAGGTGGGTGTCGCCTCGGCCATCGATGAGATGCTGCAGAAGTCCGAGTCGGCTCAGCGGGTCCTCGACGAGGCCACCGAGGACTTCCGCATCCAGCTCGTCCAGGAGGACGAGGACGGCGGCGAAGAGGTCCTCTCCATCGACCGCATCACCGCCGACACCAGCCCCATCATCAAGCTGGTGGACTCCACCGTCTTCAACGCCATCCAGCGCCGGGCCAGCGACATCCACATCGAGACCCGGGACCACGAGGTGGTCATCAAGTACCGCATCGACGGCGTCCTCTACCAGGCCATGGAGCCCATCGACAAGCGGCACCACCAGACCATCGTCAGCCGCATCAAGGTGATGTCGGAGCTCGACATCGCTGAGAAGCGGATTCCCCAGGACGGCCGCTTCAAGGTGCGCCTCAAGGGGCGCACCATCGACTTCCGGGTCTCCATCATGCCCAGCGTCCACGGCGAGGATTGCGTCATCCGCATCCTCGACAAGGAGTCGATGAACAAGGAGTTCCACAACCTGCGCCTCGACATCCTGGGCTTCGATGAGGCGACGCTCAAGAAACTCCGCAAGTTCATCCGCGAGCCCTACGGCATGGTCCTGGTCACCGGCCCCACCGGCTCGGGTAAGACCACCACCCTCTACGCCGGCCTGTCCGAGATCCAGTCGGTGGAGGACAAGATCATCACCATCGAGGACCCGGTGGAGTACCAGCTCAAGGGGATCACCCAGATCCCGGTGAACGAGAAGAAGGGGTTGACCTTCGCCCGCGGCCTGCGCTCCATCCTGCGCCACGACCCGGACAAGATCATGGTCGGTGAGATCCGCGACGAGGAGACCGCCCAGATCGCCATCCAGTCGGCGCTGACCGGCCACCTGGTGTTCACCACCGTCCACGCCAACAACGTGGTGGACGTCCTCGGCCGTTTCCTCAACATGAACGTCGATCTCTACAACTTCGTCTCGGCGCTGAACTGCGTCCTCGCCCAGCGCCTGGTGCGCAAGATCTGCCCCCACTGCAAGCGGCCCATGACGGCGCCGCCCCAGCTTCTGGAGGAAAGCGGCCTGGACGTCGAGAAGTACTCCGACTACACCTTTTACGAAGGGGCGGGCTGCATCGAGTGCAACGGCACCGGCTTCATGGGCCGCCTCGCGGTCTCCGAACTCCTCGACCTCTCGGACCACATCCGGGAGCTGATCCTCGACCGCCGCCCGGCCTCGGAAATCAAGCGCGCCGCCCAGGAGGAGGGGATGACCTTCCTCCGTGAATCCGCTTTGGAAAAAGCTTTTCAAGGAACCACCACTCTCCGTGAGATCAACAAAGTTACCTTCGTGGATTGAGTCGCTCCTGGGCCTCGGCCCGGTGGCGCCGCCCCCCCACGCCTTCCGCATCGACGGCAGCTCCGTCGGCTACGCCGGCTTCGAGCGCCGCGACGGCGGGGCGGGCCTGGCCCTGGTGCGCGCCGACGGCGTGGCGCTGGACCCCGAGACCTTCCAGGAGGGCCTCCTCGGCGGCCCGGCCCGGGAGCCGGCCGGCCTCCAGGGGCGCATCGCCGAGCTCCTCGGCCGGCTCGGCGGCGGCATCGACGAGGCAAGCCTCGTCCTGCCCGACGCCTGGCTCCGCCTCGCCTTCACCGACGTCGCCGAGCTGCCCTCCGGCGCCCAGGCCCGGGAGGACGTGCTGCGCTGGAAGCTGAAGCGCCTCGTCCCCTTCCGGGTCGAGGAGCTGCGCCTGTCCTCCGTCGAGGTGCCGCCGCTGCCGGAGCAGACCCCGGAAGAGCCCCACCGCCATCTCCTCGGTTTCGGCGTCGATGCCCTCCTCACCCAGCTCGAAGAGGTCTTCGCCGCCAACGGTGTGCGCATCGGCGCCATGACCAATGACAGCCTCGCCATACTCGCCGCGCTGGCGGCGGGTCGGGGCGCTGACGACGCCGACGGCCTCAACGCCCTGGCCCTGGTCGCCGAGGATGGCTACACCCTGGTCTTCTCGCGCGACGGACAGCCGGTACTGCACCGCTACAAGGGATTCGCCGGTAGCCTGCCGCAGAGCGCCCGGGGGGATCTGGTGAAGCGCGATCTCCGGCTCACCCTGACCTTCCTGGAGGAGAGCTACCCCGGCACGGGGATCTCCCGGGTGGTGCTGGCGACCCCCCGCGAGTCGGCCCAGGCCGCCGCTTCCATGTCCGCCGAGGCCGTCCCCGGGGACCCCGATGCCCGCGGCGGGGCAAGCTGGGCCGGCGAGGCCGGTGACGAGGCGTGGCTCGGCTGGCTGTCGGAGTCGCTGGGCTGTCCGGCCCAGCGGCTCCACCGGGACGACCTGCCGGTGGCCGAGGCCGCGGGCCGGGGCGTCGACTGGCACCGCCTGGCGCCGCTGGTCGGCGCGGTGAGCCAGGAGGTGGCGGCATGAGCCCCGCCCCGAAGCACGCCCGCACCCCGCGGGCCGAGGCGCTGGCCGCCAACGGCCCCAACCTGGCGCGGCGGCCGTTCACCAACCAGCGGCCGGTCAAGCGCATCTCGCTGTTGCTGCTGGTCCTCGGCCTGGCCCTGCTGCTTGTCGACGTCTGGCTGTACACCAGCTACGCCCGCACCCGGCAGGCCACCGCCACCGAGCTGACCGAGATCGAGGCCGCCATCGTCGAGGAGCGCCGGGCGATGAACGCCGCCGCCGCGCGCCTGCAGGCGGCCGAGGTGGAGCGGCAGAATGAGCTGGTGCGCTTCATGAACCAGCGCATCGCCGAGCGCACCTTCGGATGGAGCGTCCTCTTCGACCGCCTCGCCCTGCTGCTGCCGGAGGACGTCCGGGTGACCAACCTGGCTCCCAGCTTCGAGGACGTCGAGGAGCGCCGCCGTCCCGGAGTCGAAGTCGCCGCGGCCCGAGCCCCGGCCTCGCGCCAGGTCAAGCTCGGGATCACCGCCCTGGCGCGGGACGACGAGGCGATCCTCGAATTGCTCGACGCCCTCTTCGCCGACCCCGCCTTCGAGCGCCCGAACCTGTCCCAGGAGACCACCAGCCGAACCGGCGAGGTGCAGTTCCAGCTCACCGTCACCTACCTGCCCGCGGCGGCGGAGGAGCTGGCCGGCGCGGCGGCGGCGGCCGAGGCGCTGGCCGACGGCGCCGTGAGGCTCAACGCCGACGGCGAAGTGGAGCCGGAGGCCGATGACGGCCGGCGCCGCCCCGGGAGCCGGGGAGGTGCGTCGTGAGCTGGGCCCGCCGCTACCTGCCGCGCCGGGTCTCGGGCCAGCCGTGGCGCCGCCGCCTGGCCCTCTGGTTGCCCGCCCTGATCTTCTTCCTCCTCACCCTGACGGCGCTGGTGATCTACCCGCTGCGCTTCGCCGGCCGCGCCGAGGTCACCCAGGAAGAGCTCGCCGAGGCGCGCCAAGAGCTGAGAGCCCTGGAGGCTGAGAACGGCCGGGTGCAGGCCCGGGCCGACGACCTGGACACCACCGGTGCCGAGATCGAGGGGTTCTACGACGAGCGCCTGGCTTCGGAGAAGGCGCGGCTGACGCGCATCATCGCCGAGGTCAAGGACCTGGCCTCCCGCTCCGGCCTGGAGCCGAAGCAGATCAGCTATCCTTCCGAGGCGTTGGAGGAGTACGGCCTGCGCAAGCGCAACTTCGTCTTCTCGGTGGAGGGCAGTTACGCCGAGCTTCGCACCCTCATCAACCTGCTGGAGCTCTCCGACTCCTTCCTCACCCTGGAGCGGGTGTCGCTGTCCGACCGTTCGGCCGGGCAGCTCGGCATCCAGCTCACCCTGTCCACCCTGTTCGCCACCGAAGACGGTTCCCCTCTGGAGGAGACGTGAGCGACGAGAGGAAGCGCCTGATCATGATCGTCCTGCTGACCGCCCTGGCGGTGGTGGTGGTGTGGCGGTACGTGGTGCCGATGTTCTCCGCCGACGGCGGCGGCCTCGGCGGCCGGGTCGGTGGCTCGGTTTCCAGCACCGCCGCCGACGTCGACGTGGCGATCCTCGACCTGGGGGCGCTGGAGGCCGACGTCCGGGACTACGAGCCGGGCAGGAACCCGTTCGAGTACTACCGCAAGCCGCCGCCCCCCCGGCCCGAGCCCCAGGGGCCCACCGCCGAAGAGCTGGCGGCACAGCGCGAGGCGGAGCGGCTGCGCCGCGAGGCCGCGGAGCGGGCCCGGGCCGAAGCCGCCGCCGCCCAGGCCGAGGCCAAGCCCGAGCCGCCCTCCTTCCAGCTCACCTTCCTCGGCAGTTTCGGCCCCGAGAGCCGGAAGATCGCCGTCTTCACCGACGGCGAAGAGATCTACAACGCCCTGGTCGGTGACGTCCTCAACGAGAAGTTCGTCGTCTCCGACATCGGATTCGAATCGGTCAGCATCACCTACGTCGGATTCCCGGAAGAGCCCGCGACGCGGGTCGGGATCGGCGGTTGATACTTGTGCAAGCTGATCTTGTGCAAACTGTGGGAGAACCCTGCCATGTATGAAGCCTCTCCAATCCACCGGCAAGCCGGCGCTGGGCGCCGCCTCCGGCACCCCGCCGGCCCCGGGCTACGGGCCCGCTGGGCGGTGTGCCTCGGCCTCGTCGCCTTGCTCGGTCTGACCACGGCCTGCACCGTCCACAACTCCTTCCAGCGGGCCGAGCAGGCCGCCGCCATGGGCGACTGGGACGCCGCCGTCCTCCACTACATGGAGGCGGCGGAGAAAGACCCCACCGACATCCGCCTCCAGTCGGCGCTGATGCGGGCCCGCATCAAGGCCTCCCAGGAGCACTTCGAGGCGGGCAAGAAGTACTACGAGGCGGCGGTCCTGGAGCGCGCCCTGGTGGAGTTCCAGCAGGCGGTCCAGCTCGACCCCACCAACCAGTACGCCGAGGCGGAGCTGGAATCGGTGCGTCAGCAACTGCGCGCCCTGCGCGCCGGCCGGGACGCCGACTCCATCGCCGAGATGAAGCGCCGCACCGCCGGCGCCCTGCCCCAGCCGCCGGTCCTCAACCCGCGCTCGGACGAGCCCATCGACCTGGAGTTCCCCAACCAGACCCCGGTCTTCCAGATCTACCGCGCCCTGGGGGACGCCTTCGGCATCAACATCCTGTTCGACCAGAACCTGAAGGACCAGGAGGTGTCCATCACGCTCGAAGGGGTCACCGCCGAGCGCGCCCTGGAGCACCTGATGCGCACCACCGGCCACTTCTACAAGGTGGTCGATGAGCGCTCCATCATCGTCGCCGCCGACACGCCCCAGAACCGCAAGACCTACGAGGACCTGGTCATCCAGACGTTCTTCCTGTCCAACGCCGAGATCAAGGACATGATGACCATCTTGAGGAGCTTGATCGACTCCCGGCGCATCGCCTCCAACGAGCAGTTGAACGCCATCATCCTGCGCGACACGGCGGACAAGGTGAAGGTGGCGGAGCGCATCATCCAGGCCAACGACAAGGCCCGGGCCGAGGTGGTGGTGGACGTCGAGCTGTTGCAGATCGACACCAACCGGGCGCGGGAGCTGGGGATGGCGCTGTCCCAGTACTCGGTGACCCAGAGCCTGGACCTGGGCTCTGAAGACGCCAGCCTGCGGATCTCGGACTTGGAGTTTTTGAACCAGTCCAACTGGATCCTCTCGATCCCCAACTTCATCTACAACTTCATGAAGACGTCGACCAACGCTCAGTTGCTGGCCCAGCCGCAACTGCGCTCCAGTGAGGGCGAGCGGGCCCGGGCGGTGATCGGCGACCGGGTGCCGATCCCGGTGACCAGCTTCAACACCTCCAACACCGCCGGCTCCAACATCGTGCCGGTGACTTCGTTCCAGTACCAGGACGTGGGCATCACCATCGAGGTCGAGCCCCGGGTCCACCACAACCAGGAGATCACCCTGGTGGTGCGGGTCGAGGTGTCCAACATCAGCGGCTTCATCCAGGGCCCCAACGGCCAGCAGCAGCCGCGCATCGGCACCCGGGTCATCGAGTCCACCATCCGGCTGCGCGACGGCGAGACCAACTTGATCGCCGGCCTCATCCGCACCGATGATTCCAACAACGAGCAGGGGCTGCCCGGGCTTTCCGACATCCCGGTCATCGGCCACCTGTTCTCCAACAAGGCCAACGACCACAGCCGCACCGACCTGATCCTCACCCTCACCCCCCACATCGTGCGCCAGGCGGAGATCACCGAGCAGGACCTGCTGCCGATCTGGGTGGGCACCGAGTCGAACATCACTTTCCGCGGCGACACGCCGCGGCTGGAAGCCGACTCGGAGGGCCCCTTCGACGGCATAGGCGGCACCGACGAGGAGAACGCGGAGATGATCCGCCGCCGCCTCGAGCGCCTGCCCCGCGGCCTGCGGGAGGGCAACGAGGAGTCGGACGAGCCGGAGCCGCCGCCGGGCGTCGACCTGGTGCCGGGGGGTGGCCTGCCCCAGCCGGAACCGCTGCAACAGGACGAGGAGGAGCCGCGGTTCCGCCCGCCGGCGGTGAGCGCCCTGCCGGGGCAGGGCACGCAGTCCGAGGAGGCGGCCGTGGCGGCCCTGGCCGCAGCCCCCGCCACCTCGCTGCGCGACATCCTGCCTGCCGACTGGACCGTGGCCGCCGACGACCCGGCCTTCGCCTCCAGCGTCTCCGGCGCCTCCAGCGCCTCCAGCGCCTCCAGCGCCGTGACGCGGGTCACCGAGCCCGTGCGGGCGGCCGAGGCCACCGCCCAGGTCTGGCTCGCCCCTGGCAACCTGGAGGTGGCCCCCGGCGAGGTCTTCGAGGTTCAGCTCCTGGCCGCCGCCAGCCGGCCCCTCTCCCACCTCCCCATGACGCTCCAGTACGACCCTGAGCTTTTCGCCATTGAGGCGGTGGAGCCAGGCGACTTCCTGGGCGCCCCCGGCGAGGCGCAGTTGCTGACCGACACCACCCGGCCCGGCCGGGTGATCTTCGGGGTCAGCCGCCTCGGCCAGGTGCCCGGCGTCACCGGCGAGGGTCTGGTGGCCCGGGTGCGCATGCGCGCCCTGCCGGCGGCGGACCGGAACGCGGCCCGCTTCGGCCGGCTGACCTTCACCGAGAGCCGCGCCCTGGACCCGCTGTTGCAGCCGTTGTCGCCGTTCCGCGCCGAGGGTGCCGACGTCCGCGTCGCTCCGACCGCCGGCGGCGTCGAACTGGTGCCGCCGCGGCCGGAGCGCCCCGCCGCCGAAGACCGCCGCCCCGAGGGCTCTGTCTACTGAGGCCGGGCTGGACGCGGTGGCCGCGGCCAACGTAGTAAGCAGTGAAGCAGCAGCCAGCAACCCCGCGGCGGCCCCGCCGCCAAGATAACGTCATGGAACCGACCCCCGCCCAGACCCGCCACCAGACCCGCCACCGCGCCGCCGGCTACACCCTGGTGGAGATGATGATCGTGGTCGTCCTGCTGGCGATCCTGGCGGCGGCGGTGCTGCCGGTGTCGCGCTACACCTCGAAGCGGGTCAAGGAAGCCGAGTTGCGCCAGCAACTGCGCCACATGCGCAACGCCATCGACGAGTACAAGCGCTACAGCGACGCCGGCCTGATCGAGGTCGATCTGGGCACCGACGGCTACCCGGCGGATTTCGAAGACCTGCTGGAGCCGAAGGAGATCGTCGGTCAGGTCGACATGCAGAAGCGCTTTCTCCGCCGCGTGCCGGTGGATCCCATGACCGGCGAGGCGGAATGGGGCAAGCGCAGCTACCAGGACGAGATCGACTCCCGGTCCTGGGGCGGCGAGAACGTCTACGACGTCTACTCCCTCTCCGAGGGCGTGGGGCTCAACGGAGAGCCCTACGCGGAATGGTGACAGTGGTGGAAGGTCTGACAGTGATGGAAGCCATGACAATGATGGAAGGTCTGACAATGCGACGAGACGACACACGCAACGGTGACCCACGAATCGGTGCCGCCGGAGACGGCGAGGCCGGGTTCACCCTCATCGAGCTGATGATCGTGGTCACCCTGGTCGGCATCCTGGTGGCCCTCGCCATGCCCAACCTCCTGAACCAGCCGACCCGGGCCAAGGAGGCGGTGCTCAAGACCAACCTCACCGCCATCCGCGACACCCTGGACCAGTACCACGCCGACAAGGGCCACTTCCCGACCTCCCTGGACGCCCTGGTGGAGGAGAACTACCTGCGCGAGATCCCCATGGATCCCATCGCCAAGACCAACGAGTGGGACGTGGTCTACACCGAGGTCGACTACGAGGCGCCGCCGGCGGAGACCGACTTCCCCGAGGACGGCCAGCCCGGCATCGAGGACGTCCACTCCACCGCCGAGGGGGAGTCGCTGGACGGCACCCCCTACGCGGAATGGTGACCCGACGTCCGCCACGGGCTGCCAGCGAGGCGGGCTACAACCTGGTCTTCCTGATGGTCATCGTGACGGTGCTCAACGTCATCGTCGCCGCCACCCTGCCCCACTGGACGACCCAGGCCCAGCGCGAGCGGGAAGAGGAGGCGATCTTCCGTGGTCTGCAGTACGCCGAGGCGATCCGCGTCTTCCAGAACCGCTTCGGCCGCCCGCCGGTGCGCCTGCAGGAGCTGGTGGAGGTCGAGCCCCGCTCCATTCGCCAACTGTGGG
>Ga0102947_1000037_pt1 | contig 44023 bp, 79 predicted proteins | sample SalPon2A_A_D2_MG_FD_78210 | JGI IMG/M metagenome (GOLD analysis project Ga0102947, IMG submission 78210) | Soil microbial communities from South San Francisco under conditions of wetland restoration - Salt Pond MetaG R2A_A_D2_MG | ecosystem: Environmental > Terrestrial > Soil > Wetlands | place... | reverse complement strand
GGTCAAACGGTTCAAAAGAGTGGTATAAAGAAGGAAAAAGACATAGGGGTAATGGTAAGCCAGCTATAATTTGGAATGATGGATCGAAAGAATATTGGGTAAATGGAAAGAGGATAAAATGAATTTACTAAAAGAAAAGATAGAAGAATTACTTTTATTGTCAAAAAACAATAAAGAAGTTTACAATACGCTACTTTACATTCTTTTTATTCTTAACAATAAAGAAGAAGAGGTTGTTGAAGAAAAATCAACAATGATGGAATTGGCAAATAGACATAGAGTTTGGGTATTGAATCCTGAAGAATTGGATCCAAAGAATTTTAATTGGTCTAAAGCTGTTTTTCATAGGGACAATGATAAGCCCGCTATTGAATTGGCAGGGGGTTCAAAATACTGGTACAAAGAAGGTAAATTACATAGACAAAATGATAAACCCGCGTCTGAAATTTCAGACGGAACAAAGGAGTGGTGGAAAGAAGGAAAATTACATAGAGAAAATGATAAACCAGCTATAATTTGGGGTGATGTATCAAAAGAATACTGGATAAATGGAAATAGAATAAAATGAAAAAACCCCTTGGACATAAGTCATATGGTTCAATTGGACATTTACATAATAGTCGATTAGGTCCAGGAGATCATAAGGTTGATATTGGTCAACATCGGTTGTGTGTTGAAAAATGTCCTAAAAATTGGAGAATAATTGTTCAAGAAAAATTAGATGGCTCATGCGTTTCGGCTGCCAAAATAAACGGAGAAATAATTGCTCTTGGGAGAGCCGGATATAAAGCCTATACGTCTCCATATTCTCACATAAGAGAGTTTCAAAACTGGGTTAATATACACAGAGGAAAATTAAATTACTTACTAAGAGAAGGAGAGAGAGTTGTGGGAGAATGGATGTTGCTTCAGGTTTCTATTCCATATGTCATAAAAGACTACACAAATCTTTTTGTTCCTTTTGATCTTATTAATGGACACCTTAATCGTGCTACTAGCAACGAAGTAGTTGAGCGGTGTCGAGAAATAAAGATTTCTGGACCAAATGTTATTCATATGGGACCATCCATAAATCCACAACACATAGCAGGAAGACATTTGTTGCACCCCGATGTAACGGCACAAGAAATCCCAGAGGGATTTGTTTATAGGGCTGAATCAGATGGACAAGTAAAATTTTTAGCAAAATGGGTTAAAGAAGATCATGAGCCTGGAAAATGGTTGCCAGGAGACTCTAAGCAAAAAGAAAAATATAATGATATATTATTGACACAATGAAAAATTCTTTTTTTAATATATTATGTTGTTTTTTGTTCGTCTTGATTCTTCAATTTTTGTATGTTTTCTATTCATATAATCTTTCTGTTTTTATTGCTATTATTGTTTTTTTGTTTTGTTCTGGACTTGTTGTCTATGATCTGATAGGGTGATATTTCCATATGAAAAAAGGAGAATTTATAACATCGGATACTCATTTTGGGCATTCTAATGTGATTAGATATTCAAATCGTCCGTTTAAAAATGTTGACGAAATGGACCATGAGCTTATCCAAAATTGGAACAAAAAAGTTCCATCAGGTTCAATTGTTTATCATAATGGTGATTTTTCTTTATGTAAAAAAGGTAGAACAATAGAAATATTAAAACAATTAAATGGAACAATAAGGCTAATAAGAGGAAATCACGACAAAAAGAATATAAAGGGAGAAATTGAACAACATTATTTTGATTGGGTAAAAGACTATTACGAATCTAAAACAGAAGATGGAACACTGATTGTTATGAGCCATTATGCTTTTAGAGTATGGAATAAAAGTCATTATGGTTCAATTAATTTATTTGGTCACTCACATGGTTCTTTAAAAGATTTAAAAAATAGACAAATGGATGTTGGAGTAGATACACACCCAAACTATGAGCCATATTCGTTTTATGAAATTATGGAAATAATGAAAAACAGAAAAACAAAACCAGTAGATCATCATGGTAATCGTAATCGGTAATGTAGTTTCAGGGACTATTGTAATAGCAATGTTAATTGCAACATTGAAATTTGTAAAAAAGAGATAATAAAAATGCACAAAAAAGAAAATTGGTTTTTTCCCATAGAATCTGGACAATACAAAGTTGAACCCGGACTATCTACAATAGACCATACAAAAGATTTAATTTTTGATTTTGATAGAAATTATTCTAAATACATAAGTGTAAAAAATTTACAGAGAGGAAAATATAAAAAAGAAAATTTCACAAGACAAAAAGAGGTTTGCGAAATTTTGTGCAAATTTTTGGATTATAGTTATCCAGATCTTTTTTATTTCAATACAAAAAATTGTCACAGGAAATATTTAGACTGTTTCCTTATGAAAGAAAGGCTTGTTTTTGATAAGTCAATGACATTATTAGATGTTCATGATTCAAATAATATTTATACTGATTCTTTTGACGCAATTGTAAGTCAGTTACAAGAAGATGTTTGTGTGATACAAAAGCATCCCTCCATAAAATGTGTAGAGGATAAAAATAAAAAGTTTTCTAAAATTGAAAATGACAAAAAGGGAAATTGGATTAGTGCTATACATCTGAATTTTGAAAATGGATGGACAGCACAAGAAAAAATAGGAAAATCCTTTAATGAAATTCATAAACCAGTAGCAATGTTTGATAAGATTTCTAAAAATGAAGAAAAAATTGTTACAGCTATGATAGAAAAGGGACCATTTGAGAGGTTCGCTTGGGGACTTCAGAAAGATAATTTATTAAATAAAAGTGAAGGTATTCGTTATTGGAGCTGGAGCCCTTACTACATTTCCCTAAGGGTTGAAAGACAAATTATTCTTGGGCTCAATAATTCGCTTATAAATGGAGAAAACGATACGGCAATATTTTTAATAAGGACATATATCAAAAAATTATATGATTTACTTTCTTATAATGAAGAACAGTTTAAGAAACTTAATTCTGCTATTATGAATATGCCAGAGGCTGTTCAAAAATATAAAGGATATTATAACAACATGAAGGCTATTGAAGATTGCTTCAATAGAATTTCTAATGGACTTTAGCAAAAATATTGGTTCGTTCAGGGGGTATTAATTTTATTGATACTCCATCATCTCCTACCCTATTGGCGATGATTCTTGCATTTATTCCATAATGCCTAAATAATATTTGTATATCTGTTGCTAATAATTGTAGCCTTTGATCTGTTATTACTCCAACTAATCTAAATTGTTTAGCATATTTCTTTTCTAAAGAATTTAGTTGTTCTTTTAATTTTTCGTTATCTCCAATCAATAATGAAAGTTCATCTGAAACAAAATCAATTTTTCCATCTTCCATAGTAAAAAATTATATCATAAAATTTAGCAAATTTGCTTTTACACTAATTTTTTCATTATTTGAAGATGTATAAACAATTTTATTTGAAACAAGAGAAATGTCTTCAATTGAATTAAATTGTTTTTTTATTTCTCCTTCAATTAGTAAAAAATCGCTAAAATTATTTACTTTTACTAGTTTTGACCTAATAACATAATGATGGTTAGTGTTTTCTAAAAACAATTGTTGGCTTTTGTGGGTTGTTCCAACAGAAGAACTTGCTTTTCTTTTTTTTGAAATTATTTGAAATACTCTAACAATAACCCCAGGAGCCCCAAGAGTTACTATGTTTTGTTCTTCTCCCATTCCCATTGTTATAATTTTTTGTTCTTTTTGTATTAATTTTTCTTTTTTTTCTGTTATAAAAGTCATACAATACTTCCTGTTCTAACTCTTTCATAAACTCTTGAAGAATCAGGATCTCCACTTGAATTAAGAAGTGAAAATCTAGCGATCTCAGTAAAATTATCATTTTTATAAAAGATCATTTGATTATTAACTTGATCAATTTTCCATCTTCCACCTTGTATCCCTCGAATAAATTCAAGTGCACCAGCAGAAGTGATAGATGGTTCATTTGATCCTGAGGGTATTGTGGTTCCAGGAGTTGTTGAAAGTGGATGTTCCCATATGTCATTAGCAAAATTGTCATTACCAGCATAATAAAATCTTTCTCCATTTGGAACATTTGATGTTCCGTCAACTCTTATGGCATAATTTAAAGAGCCAGTATATTCAATAAAATTGTACTTATACCATCCATCACCCAATTCCTCCATTGTCTCGTCTGCGACAAGAAGATTTCCATTATCTACATTTCTTATACGTATTGTTGGAGAAAGTCCAGACTTAGGTAAACTTCCACTTGTTATTGGGGTAATAATAAACATTATTACCTTAATATTATCATTTCTACTTTGTTTAGTCTAATGCATAATCGGCAACTACATTAGATATTGCAGGAACATTATTTGTGAATGTAATTTCATTAAGTCCTGTTATGGTATAGTCATTTGAACCGCCCTCAATCATTCTCATCCCACTTCTATAAACCCTTAATGAACCAGACTTAAAGTTTTGGGATGAATTATAAATTGTTGATGAAATTCTTTCTAATTCGTCTCCATAAACTTGTTTTTCATATGTTAGTACTGATGATGTTAATACAGATACTATTACTTGGTCATTTGAGCCAGATGTGACATTAATCCCGGTTGATCCAACAAGATAAGAACGACCATCTGTTAAATTAGTAAGAGATCCTGACAACCCTAAGGTGAATTGGTTTTGAGAAGTAAATACATTACTGGCTGTAAGGGTTGGAACTACAGATTCATCAATCCTAACATCAAGATTTGCATTGGCTCCATTGTCGTCTAGTTTAATTCCTAAAGCATCATTTAGTGCTCTTTCGTTTGGTAAAGATGAAGTTAGTCCAACAACCACATATGAAGCAGCACGATCGGCGAAGTTTTCAGCTGCCGTTGAAGAAATTACTATTTGGTCATTTGACCCAGAATCAACAGTAACACCTAATCCTCCAACAATATAAGATAATCCATCTTTTGTCTTAAATAATGAGCCAGAAATATCACTAAAAACATTTGTTCCTGTCCAATTATTTGTTCCTGTTAGGTTTCCAACAACAGTATCGTCTACAGCTACGCTGTCAGGACTAACAAGAATTCCATATCCTTGTCCAACATCAAAGGTATTTCCTGTTTTAGTTAGTCCTGAACCGGCTGTAAGCTGTCCAGCACCATTAAACTGAACAAAGGTTAGCCCAGTTTGTTCAAGAATAATTGGGTCAGGAGTTGAAAGGATCCATCCAGAACTGGAATAATTTGAACCAGAAGTTACTAAAGTATATAAACCGTTTGTAACTTCAGCATCTTCATCAGCATCTTCTGCTCTAAGCCACGCTCCAGCGGAGACAGTATAGATACCATTGTCAGTAGATCCCGAGTTAGCCCTTACCAACACACGATCTCCAGGAATAAGAGATACACCATCTACCGTTTGGGTACCGGTCAAAGACAACTGAAGATCTGTAGTTACTAGAACCGCATCTTTTGGATCTCTAATTCCTTGTGCTACAGCATCGACATATGACTTTATGGCAACCTCTGAGCCAGATGTGGGTGTTTTATATAAAAGAGTAGAGCCTGCCCCCAACCCAAAATTCCATGTGGCCGTTAGATCTGCTTTGACAGGAGTAATCGCGTTATCAGCTATATCTTCTTCAAGGATTGTTCCGTTTAAAATGTCTGATGTATTAATTCTTGTAACGCCCATTTTTTCCTTTCTTCAACGTTTAAATATTGTTTAGAAAGAACTTAAATAGAATATCGAACAAAAATATTTGATCCAGAAATAGGTGTTTGTAAAACATTAAAAACGATTATATTTGAACCAGAAAGAACATAATCATATTGGGATCCTGTCATCATTGCTAATCCATCTTTATATATGATAAGGCTTTCTGGTGGATTTGGGGTTTTATTTAATGAAAATATTCTATTATTACCATCAGAAATCCCGCTAGGGATTTCAGACCAGACCATATTTTGTCGTATTTCAACAGTTTCTCCAGGACCATTGTCTAGTAAATAAATGCCCTGACTTCCGCTTAAAATTCTAGCATTTGACAAATTGTCAGAATCTGTTATTATTATAAGTGGTTCTGACTTTAATTGAGAATCAAGTGAATTTGTTTTTGGTATTGCACTTGGTTTTGTTATTATGATTCCCAACTAAATTTCTCCCAATTCTATATTTTATGGTATCTCACTTTTTTAATTTTTAGGTCACTTTCGCACAACCTTTGATATAATTTACTCCACAGAACATTGATCAAATGGAAGAAAAGAAAGAATTGAAAACATTCCTCACGATGACGATTTGTGCCCCACACGAATCATATGATGCAATTATTGAATGGCACACAAGGCTAACCATAGCTGGACATGTAGTGCTACTACCCCCAATTCACAAAGATGAATGGGATGAAGAAAAAATTAATTTATCTGATGCTCTTCAATTAATAAAAATCGAATTGTCAGACGCATTGTTCGTTTTAGATATTGGGGCAAAAGTTGTAAAGAGAATGGTTTTCCAAATTAAAAAAGCCCAAGAAATGGGCAAAAAGATTTATTTCTTAAGCAAAGAATATCCTGATTGGAAACCTGATGAATATCAATATGCTATAAAAACAAAAGAAGAATATAAAAAACCAAACCTAAGTTTAATCATTGAGCAAACTAAAAAACTTCAAGAAACAATTGAAGAAGTTTATAAAATGAATAAAGATTTAATTGGTTAATTCGGAAGAGGATTTCCATTAGAAATCATTGACTTAATGAGGGGAGAAAATAATTCTTCAATAGACTCTGAATTAATAGATGATGGAATCCAAATAGAGGCTTCTCCATTATTATTAATGGCTACAACAGAAAGAGACATTATTTCTTCCTTATTTTCCATAGACAATAACATTTCTATATATTTTTTTCTATCATTTATAAGTGGGGAATTATCTAATGGATCATTATCTTCTTCGCTATCAATATCAAGCATTATATCTTCGTCAAGATATTCGTCTAAATAAATCTCTTCCTCATCTTCGTCTTCTGAAATGTCCTCTAATGAGATGTGATCAGTATTAATTTCTTTGGGCAAGATCAGACCCTGTTCTTTTGCAAGAATATCAACGATTTCAATCGGAACCCTTGATATTTGACTGATCACTTCAGCTGGTTGTAAATCACCAAATTCTTCTTGTGCTTTTTCATTATTTTTTAAATTGGCAAATTTGCACCTGAGTAAGTTTATATTTTTTTCTTGCTGTTGAGCAGACAAGTCTTCAGGATTATATATCCCACAAGTTACATCTAACAATTTTTGGTACATCTGTTGATTTTTATTTTTTGTTTCCATTACCATAATATAAATACATTCTATAAAAATATAATGCCTTATATTGATTCTATCATACATTTATGTAATAATACTGGCAAATTTATCCATATAATTGGTGACTTATTGATTTTGAGTTCTTCTTTTATAGCTAAATAAACAAACTTTGCTGCTGAAGGCCATTGTGAGTATGTTGCTTCGTCTATAGCATACCACGCATATTCATACGCCCTTTCTCCATGTATACCCAAATTTTTTGATTCTACTTCTTTTTCTTTTATGAAATTGGTCATATTTTGTATTGCAGACATATTTTCTTATTCCTTTACTTTGTTAATATAATTTAGTGCTTTTTTTAGGTCTTTAATAACCATAGAATTTATTTTTCTACTTTTCTTGAACCCTCCTTCTACTCTCAGCACATAAGAGGGATGATATGAACATATTAGGGGAACTTTCTTCATGTTTGTTTCTTGACAATTATAAAATAATTTTTTCTCTCTTAAGGACTTTAGAGACGAATTAGAATTGTTTGATAAAAAACAAGAGGATACTCTTCCCAAAGAAACTATTACTTTTGGCTTTATTGCCATTATTTGTAAATGTAAGAACGGAGAGCACTTGAGAGTTTCAGATTGTTTTGGGTTTCTATTTTTTGGTGGACGACACTTAACTATATTGGCTATATAAACATTTTTTTCTGATATTCCTAAAAAAGATAACCACTTAGATAATAAGTCTCCAGATCTTCCACAAAATGGTATGCCTTTAATGTCCTCTGATTCTCCTGGCGCTTCTCCAACGATCATAAGATCAGCAAAAGAGTCTCCACGACCAAAAACAATATTTTTTCTTGTTTTGTGGAGACTGCACCTACTACAATCCCCAACCTTTCTGTTTTTGATATATAGTAATTTTTTGTTGTCCATTATTTTTACATTAACTTTAGATGATTACCGTCGATTGTTTCTTCGTGGTGATATTTTGTATGGACACTTTGTTCTGACAATTCAACCCTTATAGTCTTTAAAGACTTTTCTTTGTTTTTTGAATTTTTATTAAAAATATAATCAATTATCAATCCATGTTTAAGTGATATTTCATGCAATTCAATAAGTGGAATTTCTATTGATCTATAATTTGATAACATCATTGATGACTTCATTAATTTTGTAATGATGTCATTTTGAATCTCATAAAAAAGTGCAAGATTTTTAAGGGAATCAATATTTTTATGTTTATTACAAAAAATTTTGTAATTTTGTCCTTTACCATATAGCATTAAAAATAATGGACTTCTAGTATTAGAAAATACTTTGTTTTTATCTATTTTATAATTGTATTTATTAGTTTTTATTTCTATTGGTCCCTCATATGGTTTTAGTATTCTTTTATAAGTAAATTTTGGCAGACTAGAATCAAGTTTGCTAGAGACCAATGAAAGATACACCTTGTGTGGGTTTTGCCATAAAACATTTTCTATTACACAAGAAATATCGTAATACGACGAATTTATTAGCGTATCAAAGGAAACAGATTTTGTTTTTGTAACATACAACAATGCTTTTAGGTATTTTGTCAAAAGCTGAAGCAGTTTTTCAGCTGATTCTGCTCGCCTTGAAAGAGAGGGAAAAAATATGTCGTCTTGTCCTTTAATCATAATACTATTCAACCAATTCAAAATTGTCAGTTTCGCCTACTAACGATCTCCAATTTTCAACTGCTTTTTTTATCCTTTTCTTTTGAATCATATTAGATAAATCTGCTATTGTCTTCCCAATAATATGATCATATTCATGTAAGATAACTCTCGCATATAGTCCTTGTGCTCTTACACTGAAATCTTCTCCATTTAGATTTTTTGCCTTAATAATAACAAGTTTTGGTCTTTTTATTTTCATATACATTCCAGGAAAGCTTAAACAGCCTTCTTCAACAGTTATTGTTTGTTCTGAGGCTACTTCTATAATTGGATTGATGAAGACAATTGGATCTTTTGTTTCTAGTCCAACCCTCTCTCCGTCAACGATAAAGATTTTTTCTCTTCTTCCAACTTGAACTGCTGAAAGCCCTACACCTTCAAGGTAATACATTGTATATGACATGTCCACTACTAGCTCTTTAATTTCTTCGTTTATTTCTTCTACTTCAACAGATGTTTGGTTAAGTCTTTTGTCTGGATAAATTACTATCGGTAATATTTTCATTTTTTATTTCCTTTTTAGGGCAAATCCCAATATAGCATAGACAAAAGAAGGAAAAAAATATTTTTCTTTTCTTCTTTTATTTTTATTTTTTTATTCTGTATCTTCATAAACGATCTTTATCATATGAGATAATAGGTCTCTTCTGTTTGATGTTTTACTGTTCCACTTATTTCCGAGCCTTGGAGGTTTGCTGGGATCTAACCCATTCCTTCTTGCTCGGATATTAAAGTATTTGTCAGCTCCATAAGCTTCACAATTACCTCGACTAAACCCCCTATTTACTAAAGTAATATTTGGCTCATATCCCCTTGATGTGCACGTTTTCAATACATGTCTTGCGGTCCATATTGCAACAATTGTTGAAATAAATGGATCACACAATATTTCTGGTGGTGCATCATTATCCCATTTTTTAGTGTGATATATAGGATTCATGCCATATAGTCCAAGTCCAGTGCTCCATCTATTTCTCTCAAAAAAGAAAGGATTGTTTTTATATACATTTCTTCTATAAATTTCATATCTTAATTTTTGCTTTCTTTTTTTATTGTTTGCTTTTTTATATCTGTCTGCCAATCCCCTTTGATATTCCTCAGATAATGGTTTAAATTTTGTCCAAGACTTTGTTGAAGCTTCAAGATCAGCCTTCTTTTTATGTCGTATATATTCTCTATAATTAGATTCTCTTTTTGCCCAAACCAACAAAAGTCTGCTATCTGCCCCCATTTCTTTAGCAACAGCTCTTATAATTTTTTTATTTTTTCTTTGTTCTGATCTTAATATTTTTCTCTTTTTTCCAAAATCAATGCACTTTGATGGTACAAAAGAATAAAATTCTTTCCAATATTTCTCTTGGCTTTCATAAGGAATATAGAGAAAATTTTCATTATCTAAAATAGAGATATGATCCAAACTAGATGCAGAACTTTTCTCAAAAACTTGAATACTATCTTTATTACTTTCAACAATATTGTTTTCTATTTTAAAATTTGGCATTACTATTCCAAACAATAACACTAAAGAAAAACAAAATAGAATTAACGATTTAATCTTAATTGATGACATATGCTATTCCCTTTTAGAGGTGTTTACTTAGCCCTTAGTCGTATTGGACCTTTCAACTGTTATAGCATAATGTTCTCTACTTGGCAAGCTTTTTAGGGAAGTACGACAGAGAAATTTTCGTTAATTAAGAGTTCCCTTGCCAACCCTTTTTTACACTAGGAGAGGTTTTCTTTTTTCTACCTCTTTTTTTAGGGACATTTTGTACAGAGGAAGCCTCTGAGATTTTATTTTTTACTTCTTTTGTTGCCTTCTTATTTTTATGTGGACTTTTCCTAAATAAGAGATTCATTTCTTGATCTGTTGGAGGAGAAATGTTTTTTTTGTTGCATAATATCAATAATGATTTTGAATCATTAATTCTATTTGATTCAAGCCACTTTTTAACATTAAGCCTTCTTCTTTTTATAAAATCATTCCATTTAACTGAATTATCCATAATAATAAGTACTAATTTAGTGAACTTTCTAGAATTTTACCTACTCCACTATGAAATCGCGGATCTTTTGAGACTAAATTTGCTAATTTAACATTGTTATGACCACGTACTTGTGTTATTAGTCTCTTGGCAATTTTGTTCATAGTTTTCATGAATATACATCTTGCTCTTGCTGGTGAGCAAGAAAAATTATCTTCTTGTTTTAGATGATGACTGATTTCTTTCCAGCTCATGCCACCATGAATTTCAACTGTTGCATACTCCATTGTTTTTCGCTATCCTCCTTAACTCTTCAAATTCTTCTTTGGTTATAGGTTTTGAATTGTGGTTATTTTCATTTTCTCCGATTCCAAATCTTAATCTAGCTATTTTTTCTTCTCTTGGAGATAAATTAGACATTACTTCTCTTACTGCTTTTTCCATTTCTGTTCTGAATATGTGGTTTTCTAAATCAACATTTTCATCTGGAATACAATTATATAAAGATTCATCACCTTCCCCATTAGGGGAATATGTTTCGTCTAAAGATATTGTTTTTGAAAGATGACACTTTAGGGCTTGTTTAATGGCTTCTTTTGTTTTTTTTGATGATTTTTCATCTTGGTTGATTTTTTCAAAAATCTCGTCAATTGACGGATCATATCCATTTAAAGAGATATAGTCTTCAACTAATTTTTTAACTTTTGTTGAAAGTGTTTGTACGTGAACCGGAATTCTTACTGTTTTTGATTGGTTTTGAATTAATCGACTTATTTTTTGATGTATCCAAGCAGTACAATATGTTGATAACTTGTTATTTTTTTCTTGTCCGTTTTCATCAACATAGGTCATCTTGTAATCGTATCCATCTATCCCCCTAATAAGTCCTATATTTCCTTCCTGAATTAAATCCTCTATATCGCATCCTCTATTTTGATATTTCTTTGCTATCCCAGCTACTAGCCTTAAATTTGACTCAATCATTTTTTCTCTAGCTCTTTTTGCTTTGTGCAGAGTTTTTTTATCTACATCATCTCTCCATAATTTTTTAAAATTTATTTTTCCACCTTTATCTCTGTATCGGGCAAGATCAACCGTTTTTGCCAAAGCTACTTCTTCTTCTCTGGTCAACAATGGTCCATCATCAACTTCTTGAAAATATAATCCTATTGAGGTTGTTTCGCTATTATTGGTGTCATTTATTATTTTTTCTTTCATGTTTTTCCTATAAATAAGTCCCAAGACATATTGTTTTTAGTCTATTAAAGATAATATCATTAACTTCTATGTCAAGATTATATAATATCTTTTTTCCCTCATCCCAAGCCAAAACCTCTTCTTCAAGTGTTGCTAATTTCTTTGCTTTACTATTTTTAGCTGATATTGAACCTGGAAATCGTCTGATGAATTCATTGTTCGGAGGATATTTCGCTCTAATCTCTATATGTCCAAGCTCATGTGCTAATACATAAACCTTATTTTGATCAGTCCTATTTCTGTTTATATAAACAATTTTATTGTTGAAATGGCACTGATCAATGTTAGACATTTTTACAGTGTAACCTATTTTGGTGGCCTTGTCTACTAATTTTTTAAAATTTATTTTCCACCTATTACTTTCATTATTTATTTCCATATCAATATTCCCCCTCCCTTTCGTCGTCTCTCCTTTCCTGATCTTCTTCTTCCCGAAGGGCCTCTTCCTCTTCCTTCATCAATAATTCAAATTCTCTTTTTTGTTGTTCTATACTTTTGATATATTCTTCGTGTAATTTTTTAGTTTTTGTTCTATGTTCCATTTCCCTTTCAAGATAACAGAGTTCAGTTTCAGCATCCTTTGAGTCAATACCTTTTTTATTCTGCCTATCCACATATGCTTTAGTGGCATTTATCTGTTTTGCTAATTGATCTTCTGGTATTTTTTGTAAATTTCTCATATTCAAATTCCTTTATTGCATGATTATTGAAATCCCTGACTCTTTTAGATCGTTTAGGTCTTCCTCTATGGACTCCATTATGTTTGAATAAGACATTCCAAATTCGTGAGATAAATCATCATCCTTATCATTAATAGACTCTTCATATGAAGCTAGTAATTCAATAGCATCACATATTTGTGAATATAATATACACATTTTTCTAATTTGTTGATTGTGATATCTTTTAGATTCTTTTAAAAGTTCTATTACAATTTCTGATAACTTATATAGTCCAGTTACTGTTTCGTCTATTTGTCCAAATTCGTCTGAATTCATAAAAAAATTCCTAATAAGTGAATCATACCAGAAAAAACAGATAAATTGAACACCGTTTTCAAATTTTTGTACAAACCACTAAGAAACCCTATCAAACATAAAACTATTTCTTATTTTTTTAAGAAAATATTTCCCTTTTGATTTTGAGTCAACAAAATCACTATAAATTTTCTTTGGAACATCCTTATACCTATATTTTGAACCACTTTTGAACAAGATTGTTAAGTTTTTATTTTTATAAAATATTTCTTTTATTGCTATTGATGATACTTTCATTATTCTTATCTCCAATGTATCATGTGTATTCCATTTTTTCTTAAGAATTTTTCTGCATCTTTTTTAGAGTCAAAAATAAATTCTTTTCCTTTAAACATAATACAGTAGGTTTTTCCCCAAATATTTTCTGTAGAATCTTTTTTTTTAGAAAAAAAATTCTTTAAAATTTGAAATATTTTCATAAAAAACCTCTATTTTGTTATTATATCACATTAAAACAAAAAGCCCTAACGGGCTTTTTATAAAGATTTAGATCCATCCTCTTCTTTTTTTCTTAGCTCTATTTCTTATTTCAAACCATCTTTTTCTTTGTTTTTTTGATAATTTTTTATCTTTTTCTTTTGATTTTTTTTTAGGTGTAACCATTTTTTTACTCCACGTGTTTCCAGCTTTTTTTTGACAAAATTCTTTGTATTACGCTTTCTGAAACTCTATATTTTTGAGACAATTTTCTTTTTCCTATTTTATATTTAGCATTTAATTTTCTTATCTCTCGAATGTCATTTTCGGTAAGGACGGAATTTGATCTTTGTTCTCCTTTTAGTTTATTAGCCACAAATTTATATTTTATCATTTATTTCAAATATTATATTTTTTTCTGACTATTTGTGGAGAACTATATCCTGTTCCCATACAAAAAGAGCAATATGTTTGAGGGTATGGTCTTTTGTAGGGTTCAATATCTTCGTAAAACTTAAAAAAATCTTCTAATTCTTTTTCTCCAATTTTTCCCACACCATTACATTCATCACATTGAATATAATTTAATATTTTTTTCAAAAAACTTAAAAACATTTTCTTACCAACCAATTGTAATTTTTATCGGACCAAAAGAAAATATTGGATCCCTAACTGTATAGAAAAAATTCTTTTTAGGAGAAAAGCTAAATCTCCACTTAAATGGTTCAATATGAATCCCGATATCTTTCAGTGCACTTTTTATTTTAAATTTTATTGTTTTTCTTTCTTTTTCTTTCTTTACAAGGAATGCAACTTCTTCTTTTGGATCAAACATTTTCCTCATTTCATTTTCTTCTAATAGCCAAGTTGCTAATAGTGCAACATCTTCTTTTGTTGCAATAAAGTGTAAATAATATCTCCACGCTGATATTACAGACTCTTTTCTCGTTTTATACCAGAATCCAGCTGGCTCTTTAGCTTGACTTTCAAGTTTATAATACCAGCAGTTGTTTTTAAAAGATCCTTCTTGGGTCTTTTCTTGTAAAATACGTATTCCTGGCGGTGGTGATAAATTTTCTATATATTCTTCGTGCATGATTTGACCGTATCATAAAATTTTTAAACGTACAAGACAAATTTTATTCCATGTATGATAGGTGATAGCATTTCCTTTATGGAAGATGAAATTATTAATTTTTTGTCTAAAAGGGGTTATGTCTCTTCAAAAGATATTGCATTGGCAATAAAGAAGGAACAGAAAGAAATTCGTCCATTTCTTGTTTCATTAGTTAATGGGAGAAAAATAATAAAAACAGGAAAAAAAAGAGGAACAAAATATGCGATCCCCTCTAATGGGCATAGTAATAGTGAAAATACTATTTTATCCATCTTAAACCCTAAAGATTTTTCAAGTGTTGATGATTTTATTTCCACATCTATTGATTTGATTCCAGATGGACAATCTTATACTGTTCTTGAGTTGTCTGAAGTCATTTATAATTTTTGTCCTGATTCAGGATATAATAAATGGGACATTATTAGAAACATTAAAAAGTTTGTAAAAACAGAAAAAAATAAAAATGCCCCACTAATAGTAATGACATCAAAAGAAATGGGAAATAGGCTTTTGTATATAAAAATGTAATTTTTTTACTCTGGTTCAATATAAGCCGTTAATGGATGACCTTCACGACCCGCTAAAAAATTAACAGTTCCCATCTTCGTTTCAGCTATTTCGTGAGTATAAACTCCACATGTTGACTTTCCGTTTTTATGGATGGAAATTGCTAATATAGAAGCTTCCTCTTTGTTTTTTCTGAAAACCTTTTTAATTATATCAATAACAAAATTAATAGGGGTAAAATCATCATTTACTAAAACAACTTTAAACTTACTAGGTGGTTTAAGTTTTAGATCTTTTTCTGTTACACTCTCATTGTTTGACATCCAAATTTCCTCCATAAATCCAATTCATACATTCAGCTAAAGTATTGTCAGAATCCCTACACATTTCAACTCTCTCGTGAACATTTTCATCTCTTTTTTTTAGTGTTTCTTTAGCATTTTTACACGAATGTTCATCAATGAGGATTGGATCAGGACATTTTAAAACTTTAGGAAATGAATGTCCCACAATTGGGCTCTTTGTCTCTATTGTTATTTTTTTTGTACAAGAATATAGAAACATTGTTGAGATAACAAATATAAGTTGTTTTCGTATTTTCATGAGTTCAAGTTAGCACAGGAAAAATAAAAACTCAAGATCTAAGAAAAATTGACGATAGAAATAGTAAGAAACAGGAGAAATTAAAAAATGATTATAACCATTATAATTGTTATGTTTATAGCTTTTTTGGTCGGAAAAGGAAAACTAAACCCAATCTATCTCTTGGGCATGTTCTTTTTTGGAATTGTAACAGGGATTGTTAGTATTTTGTTGTTTTTTGCCGGATTTATCGGTGGAGTTCTTTAGTTGGATATCAGCTTTCTTCTTAACTCCAATACAAGAGAAAGAGATTCATCTAAAAGTTCATTAGCTTTTTCTTTTTCGTGTTTTGAAAGATTTTCTTTTTGAATTTGAGATTTTGCAAGCTCTATAATTTTTTCTATGTTCAAACCACTTTCAATATAATTGTTTATTGTTGTAGATAATTCAAGAACTCTTTGAATTTTTGAAAAATGTATTAACATTACTTATTATATCATTTATCTAAATGATAAGCAAATTTTGCATAGCAATGGATTATGTCCCAACTTGGACCCGAATTCTCAATTGGCATAACAGAAACAACTTTTACATTATATTTTTTAACCCGCTTCTCATCCATAACAGTACAGAATTCATTTTTTATTATTTTATATGTTTTCCCATTATCTTCAACTATCGTAGTTGGTCCAACATACTGAATTATATCTCCTGGCACAAATTTTCTATCCATTAAATTATTCCTTATACTATAAGTATACCTTATGTAGTATTACTAATTTCGCAGAACTTGTCAAGAATCATGTGATACTTTTATCTTTATGAATGAAAAAGAATTAAAGACAGAGATTTCAAAAGTCAATTCTGAGATTGAAGAAAAAGTTCATAAAAAACAAGAATTGGTGCAAGAATTACAGCAAAAGTGTAATCATAAAAAGGTTGCGAGATCAACACAGTTTCATTATGTCCCTTTTAAGTTGTCTTCGCAAAAAGTTTGTTTAAATTGTGGATTAATAGAAGAAGCATTTATTTGGCCTGGTCACTTGATTCAAGAAAATCGTGCTGATAAAGGGCTTCGAAAGGTTATTTCGTTTAAAAAAACTGTCTTAAATAATAAGCCTAAAAGAATAGTACAATATTCTAAAATAGCGACTTTAAGCAAAAAGATACTAAATAATACAAATTATTTTTATAAATAACAGAAAGTAAAAATATGAATGAAAAAATAAAACAAATAATAATTCTAAGAAAAGACCTGAAAATGAGAAAAGGAAAAATGGTAGCTCAAGGAGCTCATGCTTCCATGAAAGTATTTTTAGACTTAGAACACTGTAAGGTGATTTCCAGTCCAAAACCTGTTGATAGAGAACTAAGGATAAGGTTTTTAACAAAAGAAATGGTTGAATGGATAAATGGCTCTTTTACTAAAATCTGTGTTTATGTTAAAACAGAAAAAGAGTTATTAAATGCATATTATAAAGCTAAAGAGTTAGATTTACCTTGTTCAATTGTTTGTGATTCGGGTAAAACAGAATTTGGCGGAGTTCCAACAAATACTGCTGTAGCAATAGGTCCAGCAAAATCGGTGGAAATTGATAAAATTACAAAAAATATGAAACTTTTGTAATTCCATGATATAATGAAAATAAGATAACAATAATATAAAATTAAAATAATTTCCAATTTATTTTGGAAAATAATTTCATTTACTACTTACAAATATAGAGGAATTTAAAATTATGAATTCAATTAAAAACAACGTTTTGAAGCTTATGGTCTTTGTTTTTTGTTTTTTTGTTACAAACACAGCGTTGGCTGGAAATCCGGGAGATCCATGTACGTCCGATCTTGATTGTCCTAATGGGTGTAACCAAAGTGGTGTGTGTAACCAACTGACAAATTCAAGCCCATGCTCTCCTGATACTTCAGGAGCCCCTCCATGCGACGATAGACCAGGAGATGGAGATGTGTGTTTATTTAATCGTTGTTTCCAAAAAAGAGATTCTTGTGTTTTTTGTTCATCGTTTGACAATCTCTGCAAATCTGGTTCATGTAATGACTCAACAAGGGTTTGCGAAGCTGAAACTGGACAACTATGTAAATCTGGCTCAACACAGTGTGGTTGTCTAAATTCTAACGAAACTTGTGGTGGTCAGAATGTATGTTCTGAACCAATCGCAGGAGAAGGTGATTCGTGCTTAAATTCTAATGATTGTGTTCTTGATCCGGTTTATGGAGATCGGTTTAATTGCCTTTTTATAAATGGAAATGGTACCTGTGGACGAGGGGAAGGGGATCAGTGTGATTCTGTTAATCAATGTCATCCACATCTTTATAGTTGCAATTCATATGGGCTTTGCACATATGGAGATAGGGGCGATAGTTGTAATGACTTTGAAACAGATTGTGATCCTAATTCTTGTGGAACTTTAGTTGGTAACGATGAAGAATTTGAAAAATGTGTTTCTATATGCAATTCTGATAATGTTTGTGCAGTAGAATTGACTATTGAAGAATCACAACAGTTTTTTTGTAGAAACGATGTAGGATATAGTTGCCTTAATGTAGATGGTGGAATTCAAACTGAATGTCTAAATTTTGAATGTGTTTGTACAGATAATTGTCCAGCAAGATCTGAGTGTACAGATAGTTCGCAATGTGTTTCAGGAGTATGTAATGAACTCGGACTTTGTGACGCATCCACTGGAGAAGCGTGTGATGATTGGCGATATTTGGGAGGAGATCATCAACAAGGACAAGATGTTATAATTGAGTGTGCTAATTTGAACGATCGTTGCGAAACAACACCTTCAAATGATCCAGGTTTGCCAGACACAAGTGTTTGTGTAACAAAAGATCCGGGAGAAGCAGGACATAGTTGTTCTGCACATAATGAGTGCAATAGTAATAGTTGTTCTGACGAAAATGGAATGCTGGGACCAGAATCAAAGTGTCAAGATAGAGTATCAGGTTCTTATTGCGAAAGTAATGGAAGGTGTGAATCTGGTAAGTGCGTTGAAAACAAATGTGTAGAAGGATCTTCAAATACTTCTATTTCTCCACCACTTTCTTGTACGTTTAGCGAATACCAGGGTGGAAGAATTGGATTCCTTGAATTTCCGAGCGAGACAGACGATCTTTTACATTGTGCTCAAGGAACCGGAATAGAGCGAGACGTAATTTTACAGGGAACTTGTATAAATTCTAATACTGGTGAAGAGTGTACAACTGTTGGTCAGAACATGTGCAATTCTGGTGGCACTCAAAGCAAGTGTGAACTAGAGGGAAATGGGTGCGTCCCATTATATCCACAATCGCCAAATCTTTTCGGTGTGTGTGATAACGTTGACTGTTTATTGAGTAACGGAGACAATGATTGTCCAAGTGGAGAAACTTGTTTGGAGGTTGTAAACGATAGTGATGTTGGGTTGTGTTCAGGGGCTCTGAACTGTTATGAAAATTCTGGAACGTGTGACAATAAATTTTGTGAATATAATTCCCAGTGTGAAAGTAATAATTGTTCTGCAAGCGGTTCAAATATTTGTTTACCAGATCCTTGTGTTTCAAATAGTATGTGCTTAAGTGGAAATTGTGCAAAACTAAGCGAAGAATCTCCAGTTGGAGAATGTTCTGCGGGACTTCTAGGACAACCGTGCGATCAAAATGGAGACTGTCTAAATGGGAGGTGTGCTTATTCACAATGTGTTGGTGGTCTTGATTGTGAATCTCCAGAACAATGTAAATCTGGCGTGACATTTGATGTCGAGCATTCTTGTGTAAATAATGGACATTGTGATAGCTCAATTTGTTTGAACAATATTTGTCAAAATAAAGAAGTTGGTTCTTTATGTAAATCAAATGGTGGTTGCAATGCAAGTTTTTGCGTAATAACCACAGAGACAGAAGCACTATATGGAGACGATGTAGGCATATGTTCAGACGGATCTGAATGTTCAGTCTGTAATAAGCAAAATGATTGTGAATTAATAGAGACTGGCAAGGGAGTATGTCGCGCTACATCTGTGGCACCTAACGACAAAAGATGCTGGAATGGTACTCCAGGAGATCCGTGTTCTAATGATAACGAATGTGTTTCAGAGAATTGTATAAATGGAACTTGTGATGGAGAATTAGAGTCACAATGTGCATTATGTGTAAACTTGGAAGATCCAGATGTTTCACATATGTGTAACATGGACAATATTGTTAGTTCTGGAACAACAAAAAATGTTTTAGATTCTATTGTTACTCAACAAAATATTCTTACATTTGGTTGTGAAGATGTTTCCGAGTTAGTAACTAACATTCAAGAAGGAAGCGTAATTTCGGGAGTAAATGGACCGGTTACAAATACAACATCAGAAAGATGGAGGGTAATAAGAGACGGAAGTGTGTCTGAACCATTTAGGTTGGATAATTTTCAATGGTCAACCAGTACACGTCCAAGAGTAAGTTATAGTAGTTCTAATGGAATAACCTTTAATCGAGACACTATTGGTCAAAATGTAGTATGTGATACACCAACAGTGATAAATCCGGGAGACCCCGGGTCTACAAATGACACTCCAGTATCAGGAGTAGATGTTTGGACTCCCGATCTAAATGATGACGGATCTGGACTAATAATAAGGTCATCTTTGGTAAATACCGGAAATTGGTCAGCATCTGGAGCTATAAATCAGTTTGTTTCTTTTGAGGAACTTATTGCTGTTTCATGTTTGCCAGGTGGTTATGTTGGTTATAGTCTAGACAATGGAAGGGTAACAACCGATGTTCAAGTTGCAGCATCATATAACCATACTGAAGACACAACTCTTACGACAAGAGATGGTCTTAGTAGCTCTAACAAACGATATACAGTTGTAAGTAATTCATCTGATATCGTTTTAGAGGTGCTTTGGAAAGAAGGCGAGGGAGTTTTGGGGAATGCAGGAGTTCCTGTTTCTGCAAGAATAAACACACCAGGACTAAACAATGTTTTGAATTCAAGAAATACAATTAGATTGTTGAATTTTGGTTTCTTTAGAGAAAGAATTAGGACATTAGGGGGATCAAGAGACACTCTTTATAACCTAACAAATGAACCTCAGCCTTTGGAGATCCCATATCTTGAATCAATGGAAATTAACTATGATCAAGATACAATGCCAACAAATTGGTGTGTAAGTTTATAAGTTTTATTTTCTTACACTGAAAAAAAGGGGGCGATGGCCCCCTTTTTTATTTGTACAATTTTAAAATGTCTGATACATTTAAGGTGTGACCGAAGAGAAAAAACAATAAAGTAAATTTTAAGATTACAACAACTTCAATTCTTTTCATTTTAATTTTTGGCTTTTATTGTAATAATCATGGGTTATCTATTGAAAGAGATATAGATAAAAACTATTATTGGATCGGTTGCTCAAAAAATAAGGAAAATAAAAATGAATAATAATAATTTAACAGAAATTGATCTAAGTGTCCAGGTAAAAAGATTAGATTTAATCTATACATTAAAAACAAACTTAGAAAATCACAAAAACAAAACAAAAGAAGCACATAGAGAATATAGAAAAAAAATAATTGAAATATGTAAAGTGAATTTGGCTAGAGCTCATGCAGGACAAAAATTAAGATCAAATTCTTTAATTGAACCACAAGACTTTTCACAGGAATACAAAAGAGCTATTAGTATGTTAGAACTAACTGATCATGAATTTGTAACCTTAACCTCAAGTGATTATGCTAGATTTTATATGGATCAATGGTCATGGAGTAGAAACTGGGAAATTACAACTTCTGAATACCTATAAAAATTTGTTGCTCAATCAGAATTTGTGTGATAGAAAGGGTAGAGAGTCACAAAATGACAACAACTAAATTTGACATAAGGGAAATAGCTAAAGCTGAAAAGCCTGGAGAAAAATTATTACTTTCCGTTATTGCCGAAACCTTTAAAGAAAATAATTTAGATGATTTCATTGAAAAATCTAAAGAGAACAATAACAAAGTAGAGGTTTTTTTACAGATAAATGGTAAAGATGCTGATATCTCTTTTTTAGCACAGAGAATTGAAGAAAATATGCTAAGATATGCTAATGAAAGAGCAGAAGAATTACTAAAAGAAAAATTTCATGATTTAGTAATGAATATAAATGATTTAGGTTCAATACTTCAAAATGAAGTAAATAAAAGGTTTAATAAATATTCCGATGATTAAGTCAATAGAAATTATTATACAAGAACCAATTTGTTATTGTCAAAACAAAAAATATGGTTGGAATTTCAATGATGACGGAATACAAATATATTGTATATTTTGTAAGGAAGGCTATTTCGTTCCAAAAGATCAGTGTTTTGCTACAATTTTATTAGATCCTGATTTTGATTTTTATACCAATAAAATAGTTTCATTACAAGAATTTAGAAAAAACAAAAAAGAAAGAAAGAAAGAATGAAAAACCTAACTAATGAAGAAAAGAAAGAATTAATGCAAACCCTAAACCGAAAAGAGTGGGATAATATTATGGGTGGTGTTCTAGAGAGGTGTGGAGGATATCCTATTGACTGGAAAGAGAAAATGATTGATAATGACCTAATGAAGTCAATTTTCTTAAATTGGAAATATAATGTTCTAAATTATTAGAATTTTTATCAAAAATTGTGATATATATTAAGAGATAAGTAAATGACTAACGCTTTTACATACAAACGCAGAAAATACACAAATAGTGTAGATCTTTTTGTTATTAAAAGTTTTAGTGATAAAAGCATTAATAATAAGTGGTTTGCCTAGTCAGATACGTACGCCGATCGTATTTGACTTTAACATAAAAGGTAAATTGCTTCGGTAGCTCAGTTGGTAGAGCACACGGTTGAAGCCCGTTGGTAATGCGGGGGTTCGATTCCCTCCCGGAGCATATAAAACGGCCCATAGCTCAAATGGTAGAGCGAGAGACTCTTAATCTCTAGGTTCTGGGTTCGAGACCCAGTGGGCTGTCCAGAATAAAGGGTGTTGGTGAAATCGGTATCACGTCAGATTCCAAACCTGAAGTAGCGGGATCATAGCCTGCACACCCTGCCACAACCGCATGTAGTATAATGGTATAATACCCCACTCTGATAAAGTGGAAATGGGAGTTCGATTCTCTCCATGCGGACAGGACAGGAAATGAAAAATAAAAAATGAGCAAAGAAAAAACAAAAAAAGAAACCTATAATGCAGGTAATCCAATATATGTATCAAATTTAACATTGATTAGTGATTTAAAAAAAAGACTTAATGACGAAAAGGAAAAAAATAAAGAATTAGAAGAAAAATTACAAAAACAATATCTTGATGAACTTTCAAATATGGGACAATTAATGGATCAACTTGAAGAAAAAAATAAAGAAACAAAAAGATTTAAAATAATAGGAGAAATAATGGTAGATATCATAACAGAAGATTTAAGAAAATATGATGAAAAAAAAATGGATTATATAGAACCAAAAAAAGAAGCTGTAGAATTGGAGATTAATAACTTTATAGATTATCTATATAATTTTTATAAAAAAATGAAATAAAGAAACATATTCCCCTATAGTTCAGTTGGTAGAACGCTTGACTGTTAATCAAGATGTGGGAGGTTCGAGACCTTCTGGGGGAGCCAATAATTTTCTTGACCCTAAAAACCTTGGGATGTATAATACTCTACATTGTGAAAATTAAAATAACGGCCCATAGCTCAACCTGGTAGAGCAAGAGTCTTTTAAACTCTAGGTTCTCGGTTCAAATCCGAGTGGGCTGTCCAGATTTTAGAAAAACATGGTATAATAATTCAAATGAAACAAATATTTTGGCTAATGGACGAAAATGTTCTTGAATATCTTATTTTTGAACAAAAATGTAAACAGTGGAAAGAAAATTTTGAAAAAAGAATGAGGGAAGAAAATTAATAATTTAAACTTATTTTTTCTTTTAACTGTTTTCTTTTGTCTTCGGAAAGTTTGTAGACTTCCATAACTGTTTGCATATTTTGGTTTAATTTTTTAATCTTTTTGTGAATATCAACATTTTCACTAAAAGTGAAATATTGTGGATAATCTTCCCAATCAAACGTATCACACATTATAACCATATGTGTATACCCATCTTTTACTCCACTGTCAAACCATTTTGAAATTTCTTGTATTGAAGTCATTTTTTACCACCTTATTATTTTTCCTTTAGAACATATTAAAGAGAATTTTATTGTTGTTCTAATATCTTCATCTATCATTGTGACATTATTGTCAATATGACAGACATCATATTTCTTTCCACGAAGAAAATCTGTTCTTCCGTTATAGAAAAAAAACGTAATATAATTCTTGTTATTTATGTTAATATCTGTAGACTTTAGGGCTTTTATAGTCTTTTCAAAGAGCATAATCCCCTCTTTAAGGGTTTTGGTTACGACCAAAACATTCATCTTATTATAATAATCAAAACAAGCATTAAATAACATACTAGAAGTTTTTCCTAATTTGCCTGAACCTGGACTTACAAGAGGGTAAAAATATCCATTTGTTTGTGCAATTAGTTCTAGGGTTATTTTACTTTTTGTTTTTCCAGACCCAGAACATGTTTGACATATTTCTTCTTTAAAAAGCCCAATATATTTCCCTGAGCCTTTACAGTCTTTACATTTGTTAGAATTTAACAATTTTCATTTCCTTCCTCTTTACAATATTTCTCATATAAATGAAAATACTTTTTTGCCAATTCTTCATGGTTTATTCCCTCTATTTTGTTGGGCATTACATCCATGATTTGTTTTACTTGGAATGGACTAGTTTTACACCAGGTTTTAAGCTTTGGTATTGTAAAATAATATGCAATATATGAATTCGCTTCTTTTGAATACTTTTTTATATCTACTTTAAAATTTTTTGGAAGTTCAAGATTTTTTAAAATTCTTATTGTTCTTATTTCACAATCTCTTTCAACTTCTGCTGATGCTCTTACAAACTTCACAACCTCTTCTTCAGTTAGATCAATTTGATTTTCAAACCACTCTTCTAGTGTACTTAAACTATCTCTACCATTAATGTTTTGATTTCCCCAAACTTTAGATTTTTCTTTTTTTTGTTTAAAATGACAATATTCGTGCACAAATGCTTTTACCCAAGAAAGTAATGGCTTTTTTGCTCCAATACAAAATTCAGAAGAATTTCTAGATTTTTCTAAAAAATATCCTCCATACCATCCATTTTGTTCTCCTTCACATAAGGAAACACTTCCCAAAGTACCGTCTATAATAATTTTTGTTTTATTTTTTGACATTTCAACAATGGCACTTCCAATAAATTCTTCAAGTTTCATACCTTTAATCCTATCACGTGTGGTAAAATATTCTATGAGCTATTATATGATAGATGTTGAGTCTGATGGACCAATCCCAGGAGATTATTCAATGCTTTCTTTTGGAGCAGTATTGGTTAATAATGATTTAAATAAAATATTTTATGGTAAACTGAAACCAATATCCGACAATTGGCAACAAAGCGCACTTAATGTAAATGGGCTTACAAGAGAACAAGTAATGGACTTTGATAATCCAAAAGATGTGATGATTTCTTTTTCTAAATGGATAAAAGAAACGTCAAAGGGAAGACCCCAATTTGTTTCAGACAATAATGGTTTTGATTGGCAATTTATAAATTGGTACTTTCATCATTTTGTTGGTCATAATCCATTTGGATATAGTTCAATTAATTTAGGTTCTTTATATAAGGGCATGGTAAAAAACTGTCATAAGAATTTTAAGCACTTAAGAAAAACAGAGCACGATCATAATCCCGTTAATGATGCAATTGGGAACGCTGAAGCTCTTATCCACATGAAATATAATATGAACTTGCGAATTTCTCTATAAGGGTATAGGTAAATGTTTTGGAAAAAGAACAGAAAAAAGAATCAAGAGAATTTTTCCTGGAAAAATTCTCTTGATTGGCTTAAGCAATATGCACCCAAAGGTTTAGAGCAAGCAATATTTGATCATTCAATGGAATTGCAAATGAGATTAGCTATATTAAAAAACGAAATTAAAAGAAAAGATAAGAAATTAATAAGCCTTAGAGAAATCAACAGAAGTTTAAATAGAAAAATTACAGAATTAAACAAAAATGTTAACCAAAAAAAATAAAAAAATAGCTAAAAAAGGTTCGTTTGTAAAAGCAAATGAAAAAACATATTTTATAATAAAATATGGAGGGATAAGCATAAACAAGGCATATGAGATCATAAATTCCATACATGGAAATGGAAAAGACGATTATTGGTATGTTATTGAAAATGATAATAGGGAACAAAAAAGATTTCATTATCTATTTTTTGATTTAATTGATACAATCAAAAATAATGAAAAAAAAGAAGTTTGTAAAATTTGCAATGGAAAAGGAAAAATAAAGCTTTTTTACAGTGTTTCTAATTGCGAATGTAGACTATTCGTCTAAAACTTTCTTTTCTCCATTGATCCATCCATCATCATAATCAACCTCAGGTTCTGAAATCATTTCAGCGTAATCTACTACATCATCCCAATCCATGTTATTAGAGGCCCAATCAATAATTTCATAATCGTCCTTAAAAATTTCCATAGTTTCTATTTTTGCTTCGTCAAGCGTCACAGATTCCCGTTCAGCGTAATATTCTGAATGGTTATCCGCTATCCATGACACAGGAATTGACCATTCAGAGCCATCAGGCATTTCTACTATTAGATGTTTATTTAGAATGTTGTTCATGATATCGGGAATCTAGCACGTCTCATCTTTTTCGTCAACCAAAAAATATTGACAAAATTGAAATGTGTGTTATACTTATTTCTATATCGCGGAATGGGCAAATCAGGCAAGCCGTCAGCCTCATAAGCTGAAGTTAAAGGTTCAAATCCTTTTTCCGCTAAAAAACTAAACTTTATGGGGGTGAAATAGTTTCGACAGAGATAAATGGATATAAATGCATATCGCGGATGTTGCTAACCGTGTTAAAAACAGTAACAAAAAACAATTGCCAATTCAGGTGATTACGGCGTAACTGCCATCGCTGCCTAGAGCAGCATGTTCACAAATGAGGAGTCTGAGTAGTTTGTGGGCATCATTACACAGACTATGTAATGGTAAATTTTCGATACTATTAATGAACAACCAAGAAAATCGGGTTTAGATAGCCTGTTAGTGGGCAACTCTAATCCCTAAATTTAAAACACTAACTAAATATGTAGACTTTATATCTTATTTGTTTTTGGACTTGATGGGCAGTACATCAACGCCTCCACCAATTTCCCCACGTAGCTTAGCGGTCTAAAGCACTACTCTCATAAAGTAGAAATCGTTGGTTCAAATCCAACTGTGGGGACAAAAAAATACGTTGACATTCTATGTGTATCTGATAGACTTAAACAAATCAGGCTTATAAAGTTGCTTCCTTCTATTCGTTTATTTTTAGTGACTATAGATTACCTGATTTTTTTATAGATTTTACGGCAGGCTTATTGGTGTACTTCCTTCTATATCATCTTTGTACGATTTTTAGTGCCCATGATTACCTGCCACTTTTTAAGGGGAAATAATAATGAGAAAACTTGAAAAAATTTGTATAAATCGGCTTCGGCTCATTCCTCTTGAGTCCCACTCAACAAAAGATGATGATTTAGACACATATAAAAAGTGTAGGATTATATTTCTTTCTGAATTGGCATCGTTAGGATTTAGGGTGTCAAACCCTGACAGTTTCAACGTTTCAGCTCTGGAAAATTATCCTCAAATAATTTCTGTTCTAAAAAAAATGAGGGGTGGTGATGTTGATTACGTTCCATTGTTTTCTGGATTTCCAGAGAATATTCCAGAAGATGAAGAGTATTTCATTCGGCGAATTTGTGGATATCTTTATCCTCTACTTTCAACCTTTGATGAAGGAGCTACATTAGAAAATGGTACTTTTGTTCCAAACTTTCTTTTTGATTTAAAAGACTTTGGTGCGGATCCAATAACCCAATTTCAATCTCTTAACTTGTTTAATAAAGGTAAAAAAAAACAAGACAATAAAAAAGAAGATACAAATATAGAATGGATAACTTTAAAATTTATTCCTGTCAATTTAGTTGAAAAATCAGTAAAAGATTTTCTAAAAAATACACTATATTCAAAATCTTCAATAAAAAAAGCTATTAGAAAAGATATAGATTATTTAATAAATAAATTTGGTGTTGGGTTTGTTGATCCTAAAAATGTCTCTTTTAAAGAGACAAGAGTAAGTGTAATGAAATTTCTTTGGAAAAACAACGAAACGAATACTCTTAGAAAATATGTTTCTACTCCGACCGATTTATTGAGAATGTTTGCTGGGTTAACAGGTAGCGATGTATCACTTTCAGAAAAAATAATATTTCCCAAACTAACCAGAAAGCAGAGAAGATTTGTTTTGTCTTGTCTAAATTCTTTTAGTGGCGGTGACTTAATTGAGAATATGTTGCCATATAAAGGTCTTTGGCTTTCAATCGGAAATGTTTTACATCCCGGTGAATACTCAAAAAAATATCCAAAAGCATTTAGAGCCTTTGATAAACTTAGAAATGAGAAAAAATTTATCACATTTAATTCAAAGATGGAGAAATTTCTTTCTCCTACCATATCCAGTGATATGGAAAATGTTTTTTCTTTGTTTAGGTCTAGACCGGGTATATTTGCTCGTAGACTTCATCATCTTTTGAGATTATATCCAGAAGATCGGGTAATTGATGAGTTTAAAATGATTTCTGATCAGGTTGAATTTAAAAACCTTCTTGTTATGAAGGATCATTTGTCTACTATTTCTGATCTTGAGAACAGAACAATAATAAATAAAAAGGGTAAAGTTATCGTATTGAAGAATAGGGTAAAAAATACCATAACCAATGAGTCAATTAAGAAAATCAATGACGTAATTGAAAATTCCATAATAAAGAAAATAAAGTCAAATAAATTTTTAGAAAATGGAAAAAGAATTTGGGTTGACGAAAATTTAAAAAACTATACTGTTCCATTACAACAAAGAAAAATGTCTGATGGTTTACTTTCTGTTGGAAGAGGAACAAAAATTAAATTTGATAGCAATAAAAAAGTTTTGAGAGTTTTTATTTATTGGAAACAACATGAACTAAGAACAGATCTTGATTTATCATTAATGTCATTTGATGAAAACATGAATTATGTTGGACATGTTAGCTATACTAATCTATCTTCGAAAGGAATTGTTCATTCGGGAGATGTCCAAAATGCACCATATGGTGCGTCAGAATTTATAGACATAAATTTGTCTAAAATTAAAAGTGAAATTAGATATATTGCTCCACAAATTTACATATTTTATGGAGAAAAATTTACAGATCTTGATAAATCGTATTCAGGTTGGTCATTCAGAGGAAAAAGTAATTCAAAATATAAAACTTTTGACATAAAAACTGTTCAAAACAAAATAAATGTTATTGGCATTGGAAGATATGCTATACCATTTTTAGTTGATCTAAAAGAAAAGTGCCTTATCTATGTAGATATGTTTATGAAAGGACATAAAAACTTTAATGGAGTTGAAAATTCAGAACAAGACGTTTCAATGGTTTCAAGGGAGATTGCAAATATGATAAACACAAGACCAAATATGTATGATTTGGTCTCTTATCACGTGAAGGCTTCAGGATCCACTTTTTCACCAAGAAAAGAAGCTGAAGTCACTTTTGGAATTGACGAGAATTGTGACTATAATGTTAGAAATATAGAAGAAACACTATCGTTAATGCTATAAAATATTTTCCTTGACTTCTTCTGATCTTTAAGCGAATATCATGATATGGTTATTTCTATCTTTTTATTGTCTGTCTTAATAGATTTTCTGACTTGCGTTAGAAGCTGTGAAGATATAAAAAATAACTCACAAAAAAATACGTGTTATTTGAATTGTGTTTCAAGAAACAATCAAAAAGATGGCAACAAAAACAATTGTAACATTAATCATATTAGTAAAAGAATATCTTGTAATAGAAATTCAAACTTTGGAAATAAGAGCACATGTCTATTAAATGCAGAAGAAGAACTAAAATCTTGTTATAAACACTAAGAAAGAAAATAGAAATGAAACAATTTTCAATGAAAAAATTAAAAATGTGTCAATCTTTATCTAAAGCCTGGGACTATCTAGAAGAAAATGGAATTGAAATAGGTTGTGGTTCGTCTCGTTGTGCTTTTTTAATTAAAACAAAAGGATATGAAAAAAGTGTTATAAAAATTGCTATAAGTGAAGATTCAATTGGGCAAACAAAAGAAGAGGTTACAATTTGGCTAAAATCAAGAAATAAATTTTTGCCAAGAGTTTTTAATTGGCATCCTAAATATTGGTGGATAGAAATGGAGTTTCTAAAAAGTATTAAAAGTAAAGATTTCAAAAATGTTTTTGGAATAGATATATGTTCTGCTTCTTCTTTCTCTATAATGAGAAAGAAAAAAAATAAAAATCTAAAAAGATTATCTTTTCTTCACGATAAATATGGCTTATTATATGGGGATATTCTAGTATTAGAGCATTGGGGGAGAGACTATAAAAGACAATTAAAAATACGAGATTTTGGTTATACTGAAAGTGTAGCATATGACTTATAAAAGTTTTTTAGAAGAATTAAATACAGAGAAAGGTATTGAAAAATATCTTTTTAATTTTGACGGTAGTTTAAGGCACGTTTTATTTAGTCAACAATTTTCAAAAAGAAAGATAATAAATTTATGTGAAAATTCTGAGCAAATAAGAAATATATTTGGATTAGAAAATGGAACTCCAAAGTTAAGTAAAAGATTAACTAATAAAAGAATTATGAATCTTTTTGCCCAACCAAGCACAAGAACTGCTCAATCATTTATGGCAGCAGCTGAAAATTTGGGGGCATCAACGAAATTGGTATCAGATTTGAATACTTCCTCTTTTGCAAAAGGAGAAACAGTTGAAGATACCGTTAGAACATTATCAAGTTTTTTTGATGCTATAGTTGTTAGGCACCCACAAGACGATTTTGCCTCAAAATCTGTTTGGGCATTAGAGAATAGTTCTAGACCTGTTTCTGTGATTTCAGCTGGGTGTGGTTCAAGTCAACATGTTACTCAATCATTATTAGATGTATATACTATGTATCGTTCATTTGAGAGGTTGGGGGGAATAGACAATAAAAAAATTGTGATAGTAAGTGATCTTTCTAGAAATAGGGCAGCACTTTCTTTGTCTTATATGTTATCAAAATTTTTAGATATTACTATTATTTTTGTTTGTCCTCCAGAGTTTCAAATGGATCCACCTTTTTATAAAACCCTTACTGATTCTGGAACAAAATTTGTTACTACCCATTCGTTGGAGTCACTAGAGAAAATAACAAATAAATTTGGCAAACCAGATGCCATTTATATGACAAGGGTACAGGCTGAATATGGAAATACTAATAATGAGATAAAAGCTTCGGACGATTTTGTTTTAAAGAAAAAATATGAAAAACACCTTTCAGATCATTCTATTATTATGCACCCACTTCCAAGAATAAACGAATTACCTAAAGAATGGGAAAATCATCCCGGATTTATGGCCTGGAAACAAATAAGAAATGGTATGTGGATAAGAACTGCATTATTTTTTGATATTTTTGGACTTCATTTTTTTTCCATAACGAAAGGAAAAAAACTTTCTGTGAGAATTCGATAACTATTCTTATGAAAAGGAAATTGCCAACAATAAAAGAGTTTTTTATAGTAGAAAATAAACAATATGCTATAGAAAAAGCAAGATACAGAAAAGCGTCTACGCTTACAAAAAGCTGTCAAACATGTGGATATAACAATAGAGGGTTCTGTGAGCTATATAAATTCAAAATAAACCTTAAATATACTTGCGATGATTGGATTTCCATGTCAGAATTAGCACAACAAAGCGAAAAAGAAATTTAATTAATAATAATATATTCGGGTATAGTTTAACTGGAAAAATAGGAGATTCTGACTCTCTTGATAATGGTTCAAGTCCATTTACCCGATCCATTTAAAAAAATGAATAATAAATTACAAAAAGCAACATTGTCAGAAGTTAATAAAATGTACAATAAAAATTCCAATTTGTGGGCTTTAATGAAGTATCGCGATGAATTAATGGATAATGTGATAGCTTCTTCTACATTATTTGTTATAATGTGTCCACTTTTAATTTTCGTCATTATTCCCATTTTGTTAGGAGCTTTAACTTCAACTTCTTTATATAGAAGAACTAAAATTTAGTGTTTAACTGAAATCGATATAAATCCTGTAGGATCGCTATCCGCATTAGGATTTATGCATATTTGAGTTTTTGTTTTTTTCTCAAAACAAAACAGATCAAAAAGCTTTGTTCTTGATTCTTTATCCTCTCTCTGATATACTAAGGGGGTACTACTACTACACCCATTAAAAAATAATACAAAAATAATGGGAATAAATCTAAACATAATAATAAGTATTGATATAAGCCTGCATAGTGTCAACGTTTAGCATGTCAGACTTCCAATCTGAAGGTTCCGGTTAGAATCCGGGTGTGGGCTCCAGAATAAACAATTGCTCTCTATGAAGGAAGGAAATAAACAAACTTGGGACCTACACGCTAATAGGGTGGATTGGAAGCATTTTCCTCTCCACATGTACTTTGCCTCAGGCGATCTTGTGCTTTCGGCAAGGACATGCTATGGGCATTAGTTTGTTATTTTTATTACTTTGGATTTTTGGAGAAACGTTTACTCTTATATATGTTTCGTTGTCTAATCCATGGGCCATACCATTAATTTTCAATTACTGTACAAATATAGCGATGGTTTCAGTAATTTTAAAATTTAAGATAAAACCAAGGAAGGGTGTGGTAAGATTTGATCATGATATTTGTAAGACCGATAGTAAACCTTAAAAACATAAACTGGGTAGTTTTGGATGTAGATGGCACATTAACAGATGGAAATATTTATTATAGTGCTAATGGAGAACACATGAAGCATTTTAACATACATGATTCAGCTGGATTAATGAAGTGGTTGGATCGTGGGAAAAATGTTGTTATTATAAGTGGTGATAAAAGTAAATCTACGGTAACATGGGCAAAACATATTGGTGTCAAGGAAGAATTTCTTATTTTTTCCCTGGAAAAAGATAAGGCTCTTGAAAATTTAATGAAGAAATTTAATTTTTCCCCTCAAGAAACTGTTGTTATGGGCGATGATGATTTGGATTTACCAATGAAGGGAATGGGAAGGTTTTTTATATGTCCAAGAGATTCTCATTCTTCTGTAATAGAAATGGCAGATATGATAACAGATCGAAAGTCAGGAGATGGTGCAGTTAGAGAATTGATGGATCTTTTATTGGTTGGTGGTGAATATAAACAAAATACAAATGCATTTTTTGAGTATAGTAAACTTCAAATGGACAAAACATGACATATACTAAAAAAGCTATAGAACATTTTGAAAATCCAAAAAATGTTGGCTCAATGCCAAAGGACGATCCTGCTGTTGAAACTGGACTGATTGGCTCTCCGGTCAATGACGAGATCAGTATAATGTATAAAGAAATTAACACAAAATGTAATGATTGTTCATGTGAGGATAAAAATGGAACAAACAATAAATCTGACAGAAAAGGCAGCTAAGGAAATAGAAAGGATTAAAAAAGAAGAACAAATAAAGGAAAGTGGAGTTAGGATTGGACTCTTGGGGGGTGGTTGTAGCGGATTTCAAACCGATATGTTTTTTGATGATCCAAATGAAGAAAAAGATTATATATTTGAAAGTAGGGGGATAAAAATTATTTGTGATCATATGAGTTTTATGTATTTGGTTGGAACAACTATTGATTATGTTACAGAGGGTATGATAAAGTCAGGATTTAAATTTGACAGCCCTTTATCAAAGGGATCTTGCGGATGTGGAGAAAGTATGTCATTCTAGTTCAAAGGAGAAACTATGAGGATATTTTTAGTGAGACATGCTCAATCTATGGCGAATGTAGATTGGAAAGAAAATAGACGAAAGCCAGATCATGCAATTGAAATTACAGAAAATGGTAAAAAACAAGCACTTTCCGTGGGAGAGTTCTTCGTCAATTACCTCAATAATTTAGTATATTTTCAGTATATGAAAACTAGATTATGGTACTCAACCTATAAAAGAACAAGACAAACAGCAGAAATAATTTTTAATAAAATAAATAAAGAAAAAAAATTTAAATTAGATATGAAAGAACACCTGTTGTTAGCTGAACAACAGTTTGGATTATTTGACGGACTTTCAGATGAAGAAAGATTAGAAAAATTTCCCGACGAAGAAGGACACTATAGGAAATGTAAGGCTTTTGAGGGTAAAATGTGGCCAAAAATGCCTATGGGAGAAAGTCGATTTGAGGTGTGTCAAAGGGTTCATCAAGCATTTGGAACATTTCATAGAGACAAAGATAAATACAAAATAGACAACTTAATAATTGTAGGTCACGGAACAACCAATAGGGCATTTGTACAAATGTGGTTACACAAACCATGGGAATGGATGCATCAAGAACCAAACCCAAAAAATTGTTCTGTACGATTAATAGAAAATGGTATAGATTTAGGATATATTTATGAAGGATTTGAAAATGAATAATATAAACTTAATAGACATTGATAGTGATAATATTGAAACAAAAGACCTAATTCCCTATATGCAATGGGAAAATGAAAATATTCCAAAAAAATATCAAAACTATGCTTATCTAAACTTTTTAGCTATAGCCAGAACTAAATGTAGCAATTTGTTCTTTGTTGAAACTGAAGAAAAGGGAATTCGGCTATTCTTTCATAATTGGTGCGATGAGATAGAGTAAAATGCCAAAAACAATAGCGCTAATACCTGCTAGAGCTGGTTCAAAAGGAATTCCAAAAAAAAATTTGGCTAATCTTGGAAATGGTGAAACATTATTGAGTAGAACAATTCGTCATTCATTTGAGGCTTCATTAATTGATAGTGTTTATGTAAGTACTGAAGATGAAGAAATTTATAAAGAAGCAATGGGGTGCGGTTCAAAAATAATTCATCGTCCATCAAAATTAGCAACAGATGAAGCAACAACTGAATCTGTTATAAGTCATGCAATAAAAACATTAGACTTGGATCCGTTAGATACGATTGTTCTATTGCAGTGCACATCACCATTTAGGACAAGAGGACAGTTAGATGAAGCGTTGAGACTTTTTAGCAATATTAAGCACACATATCAAAGTATGGCTTCGGTCATACCATTTCATGGTCAAATGTGGATTTATACAAATAAACATTGGGCTGTTGTGGAAAGGAATAGAAAGAGGAGACAAGAACAACAAGAAAAATTTATAGAAACTGGCTCATTTTATATTTTTACTGTTAACTCTTTTTTAGTTAATAAAAATAGAATAGGATATAATCCACTTGGTTTTCTTGTTCCAGATTGTGATAAGATTGAAGTAGATACAGAATTTGATTTAGAAATTGTTAGATCTTTAATTTATAACAAGGAATATAAAAAATGAAAAAAGTACACGTAATAGGAACAGGAACAATAGGAGAACCAATTATTGGTTTATTGGCTGACAATAAAAAGTCTCTTGGTATTGATGATGTTACATTTTATAAAAGAACTCCACTAAGTTATGAAGTTCCTAAGGTAAATAGCCTTATATCAAGAGGGGCAAAACTAACCACAGATGTTGATAAAGTTAATAAATTTCAGAAATTAGGAAATGAAGTCAGTCATTATCACCAAAACGCTATTGCGGAAGCTGATGTAGTAATAGACTGCACTCCAGCTGGTAAGGAAAATAAAGCATATTATTCTCAATTTTATGGTCCAAAGGTTTATATGGCACAAGGAAGTGAAAATGGATTTGGAATTCCTTATGCTTGGGGAATTAACGATAAAGTTATTAAGGGGGAGAGGTTTGTACAGATTGTTAGTTGTAATACCCACAATATTTGTTCATTAATTGAAACAATTTATCCTAGAAGAGACCCCTCACAAATTTCTGGTGATTTTGTTTGTATTCGAAGAGCTTCTGACTTATCCCAAAATGGAGGTTTCATATCTTCTCCTGAAGTTGGTCAACATGATGACAATCGGTATGGAACTCATCACGCAAGTGATGCTACAAGAGTTTTCTTAACTAAAGGACTTAATTCTCCCACTCTATATTCTTCTGTTATGAAAATTCCAACACAATATATGCACACAATAAGATTTAAAATAGAAAATAAAACAATGAATCTCACAAAAGAAAATGTTATAGAAAATTTTAGAGCAAATCCTCGTATTGCTATAACAGAAAAGATGTCATCAAATCTTGTGTTTTCTTTTGGAAGAGATCATGGATTTTATGGTAGACTATTAACACAAACTGTTATACCCACTGATTCTGTTCAAATATCTCGAGATGGTTCAACGGTTACAGGGTTTTGTTTTACTCCACAAGACGGTAATGCTTTACTAAGCTCTGTTGCATGTACTATGTGGGCATTACACGAAGAAGATCCGTCTGAACAGATGATGAACATCTTCGGAAGATGGATGTTTCAAGAGGTTTAAATCACAGACATATAACTAACATAAGAGGAGAAAAAAATGTCAAATAAAAAAAACAGTATAATTGTAGAAATTCGGTCAGGAGAAGGGGGAGAGGATTCAAAATTGTTAGTAGAAGATCAATTTAAAATTTATCAAAAAATGTCTAATTTGGAGAATCTTTAGCATTGAAGTGATAGAAAATCGTCCTGGTTTTATTCTGTTTAGAGCATTTGGAAAAAATATAAAAAAATACTTTATAAACGAAGCTGGCGGACACCGAATACAAAGATCGCCCCCTACAGAGAAAAGGGGCAGGATTCACACATCTACTATAACTGTTGCTGTTCTTGATGAGGCACTTGAAAAAGATGTAAAAATAGACAAAAAAGATATTGAAGAAAAATTTACTAGAGGTTCTGGTCCGGGTGGTCAACACCGGAACAAAACTGATTCTTGTGTAGTACTAACCCACATACCAACAGGAATTACTGTTCGTGCAGAAAATGGTAAAAGCCAATATCATAATAGGCAAACAGCAATGGAAATATTAAGAGCAAAATTGTCTAACATAACAAAAAACAAAATAGAGAAAAAAATAAACAATAAAAGAAAACAACAAGTTGGAACTGGTATGAGAGCAGATAAAATTAGGACTGTTCAAGTTAAGAACGGAATTGTTATTGACCATAGGTTGGGAAAAAGGATACAATATAAGAAATATAGAAGAGGAGACTTAAGTTCTTTAAGACAATAATTATGGTATAATAACCAACAACATAAGAAAGAAAAAAATGAGAGCTTTACTATTAAATCAGGGATATCAAGCTGTAGGTGCCGTATCTTGGCAAAAGGCAATTTGCCTTATTCTTTTGGAAAAGGCAGAATTAATTGAGGCATATGAAAACAAATCAATACGAACGATTTCAGAAGAATTTCCCGTTCCGGCTGTTGTTAGACTATATAATTATAACAAGTTAGGACCAGTAAGCATCAGATTTTCAAGAGAAAATGTTTATATTAGAGATAAGCACCACTGTCAGTATTGTGGTTATTCTTTTTCTGTCAAAAAATTAACCCTTGATCATGTTGTCCCCAGAGCTCGTGGGGGTCGCACAGTTTGGACGAATATTATTACGGCGTGTAAGGACTGCAACGTTAAAAAAGCTGATAGAACGCCAAATGAGGCGAATATGCCCCTATTAAGTAAGCCAACGGTTCCAACATCAAGACATCCGAAGTCCAAGGCTTATCTTAATCGTGGAATAATTCCAAAAGAGTGGAACAATTTTTTACATCATTAGGTTAGAAAAAAAATGAGTAGAACTAAAAAAAAACATCCACAAAAATCCTGTCCTGTAGGTCGTAAAAAGTGTTGGTGTTGTCAACAATATTTTGGACCTAAAGATAAGCACAAGAAAAAAAGAGACGACTTAAAAAGTGGGATTGACTTTAATAGTTGTTATGGTTTTTAGCAAAAATTAGTCTAAAAAACCATTTTTTCTTGATCTTCATTCAGTTTAGTGATATATTTATTAGTATGAAGGTTCGTGATTTTAGAACGAGCCGTCGAAAAGTGATTCCTGACGAGTACAATGGGTGGGTCCATTTGACGGCTCTTATGTTGAGTTGTATTATTACAATATCAACCTTATTACAATTTATACAATTTGGACTTTTTGAATGTTTAGCAATTCCGTTTTCGTTCTTATTGGCAAATTTTGTAGAATATATTGGGCATAGATGGCCAATGCATAGAAAAGTATTTGGAACCGCACGACTTTCAAAAAAGCATTCTGGCATTCATCATAGATTTTTTACAGAAGAATATATGTTTGCTGATTATCCAAAAGATTTTCGTGAAATATTAACTTCTAAAATAACACTTTTAGCATTTATATTTTTAGCTGCTCTTCCTTTGTTTTTTATCGTATGGTCAATAGCAAACCTAAGTATAGCATCAACTTGCTTAGCAACTTTTACATTATATTATTTTTGTTATGAAATATTGCACGTTTCATTTCATAGCAAAAAAATGAAGAATTTTCCAATAATAAAACAACTAAAAAGAACACACATCGTCCACCACAACACTAAACTAATGAGAGAATATAATTTTAATATTTTTCTTCCTGTTTTTGATTTCGTTTTTAGAACTTACATATAAAGAATTTCCTTATGAGTAAATCTTGTGTATAATATAAGGAAATTATGAAAGAAAATATAAAAATATTTATGTATTTATCATTATTTTTTGTTGGCTGTGAACATCAAGAAACCAATTTTCCATATATGGAAGGTTCAGAAACAAGTCAAAATGATAATGAAAATGATTCTGATATCTTTATAATTCCTTTACGATTTTGGTTTTATGAAGGAACTTTTGAAACAAATCAATACAAAGAAAAAATTATAAAAGAAAAGAATAATGGTGTTGTATGGGATTATGATAAAATTTTTACATATATTGAGTATGCAGAAAGCTTTTATCTAGATTATGGCATTTCTTTTGCTGTTCAAGACGTTCTTTATGACGAAGAATATAAAATTGACTTTATTACAGAAGAATATGATTATTTTTTTGAAAAAAATATCGGTCCAATAGATGTTTTTATAGTTAAATCTATTTACAATAAAGAAAGAGATAAAAGTTATGATGGGTGGTCTACATTTTATAAAAATGGATGTTTAAAACTTATTGCAATAAGAAGAGATATAAAACTTCCCTTATTATCTCATGAATTGGGGCATTCTCTGTTTCTTGGACATTCAAGCGACCCATATAATATAATGAACCCATCCCCTGTGTTTAATTCAAACATAAATCAAAAACAAGGACTAAGAACTAGAAGTGAAGCACAAAGATATACTAAGGATTGTATATAGTATTATATTCGAGGATCGTCTAATGGTAAGATCGTGGACTTTGAATCCATCAATGGGGGTTCGACTCCCCCTCCTCGATCAATATTCTTCAGGTCTTTATGAAAATAATGATATATTTATAATTTGGCGGTAAAATTTTCGCTAAGGATTTGAAAAAATGAAAAAATTGGGATCATTATTATTTTGTTGTTTGTTTTTATTACTAACTTCTTGCTCTAGAATATTAGACGGCAGACACATAAAGAGAGAGTCTTTTGTTTTTATTAATACGGTAGGGATTTTTGAAGCTTGTCTTATAATTGGTGAAGAGTCAGACTGTAAAGAAGCAAAATTGGGGTCTTCTTCATCTGGTGTTTTGGTTGCTAAAAGCTTAAAGAATAAAGCATCTTATATTTTAACGGCAAGACATTCTTGTGAACCGTCATTAGACCCTAATGTTTTTGGACAATTTATTGAAGCAAAAAAAGAAAGTGAAATAACAACAGTATTGTTTTTGCAGGGAAAAGAAATTAAAGCAGAAGTTTTAGCAAAAGATAGTGAAAGAGATATTTGTCTATTAAAAACAGAATATATCAACTATAGACCTGTTGAGTTCTCAAAAAGAAAGTCTAAACCAGGAGAAAGAATTTATAATTTAGGAGCACCAAGTGGAGTATGGTCCCCAAATACTATTCCAATGTTTGAGGGGTTTTATTCTGGTATAGATCTTGATGGAGATACTATGTACACAATTCCAGCAGCACCTGGTTCAAGTGGATCTCCAGTATTTAACGCTCAAGGTAAACTTATCGGTATGATTAGTTCGGTTATTGTTAAATTTAACAACCTTTCTTTTGGAACTGATTCAAAAACTATTGCAAAATTTATACGAAAAACTCTAAAAGAAGAAGGAATAAACTGGAACCCATAAAACAATAGGACATTTACTTGTTATATGGTTAAAAAGAAATCCCCTAAAACTTTTGCTAAGGAGATCTCTAAATCTTCCCCTAAAAAAAGAAGTGAAATTCTTAAAATGTTATATAAAAAAGGGGCACAAAAAAAAGATAGAGAATATGTAATAAAAGTGTTAAGGTTAGTTAGTCCTTAATCAGCCTCTGTAATTCAATGGTAGAATACAAGTTTTGTAATCTTGGTATGCGGGTTCGATTCCTGTCAGAGGCTCAAATTTTTATTGACTTCTTGGTTGTTTTTGATATGATTGAAAAATCATGACATCTGAAAAGATATATAACATTATCAACTTTTCTCTGCTTCTTGGTATTATTGTACTTATCGTTTCGACTATAATAACCTCATATGTTGCGATTTATGTTATGGGACATTCTGACGGAAAAGGACAAGCTATATTAGAGTGCATAAAAAACAAAGACAAAAGACCATTAATGGAGTAAATTTTTTACGCTTTATGATATAGTTAATGAAAATAGGTTATGTTAATTTTTGTCACATCTTCCATTAATAGATTCTGGGTTACACGATCGGTAAGTTCATCGTGTCTCTTTTTGTAATATATTATTTTTATGGAGATGTGGCTGAGTGGTTTAAAGCACCTGATTGCTAATCAGGCTTAGCTCTTTAAAGGCTAACGATGGTTCGAATCCATCCATCTCCGCACCTTGTGGATGGTACCGCTAACTGGGTGGCAACTGGTCTTGAAAACCAGGGGAGTTTAACGGCTCGGAGTTCGATTCTTCTACCATCCGCAAAAACAAGTGTTGACAAATAACCGTAAAAGCAGTAAATTGTTTTACATGACTGATAATCGACATCACCCTCTTCCAATTAGACCGCAAAAATCTGCCGAAAGGAAATCCTCATTAGAAAAAGTACTACACATTGCAAGTAAATTGTCAAGTGCACTAATTTTATTGAGAGATAAGCCCAAAAAATCAGATTGGTTTGCTATTGGATTAACAATGGGAGAATTTCTTATTTCATTAAAAAATGAATTCTTAAAAAATAAAAAAATAGATTCCTCTGAATATTTCAAATATGGTTTTTCTAAAACTTCTCCTGTTTTAACTTCTCTAATTTTAGAGTGTGTAGAAAAACCTTTTATTGTTGGTGAATGTGATGGAAATGACAACTATATTTGTTCTGGTTATATTGAGGATCATCAAATCTGGTGGAGATGTGATCAGGTTGAAATTGATCGTGGACCATTTATTCAAGAAGGTACGGAAAAAGAATTTTTAAATGCTTTTGGCAAAAAAGCGTGGAGATTGATTGGAACAAAAAATGCAACATATTCTTCAAATACGTCTTCAATAGAAAGTATAGACGAAAGTTCAACATTTGAAGTTATTAAAACAGAAAATATAGAAAAACTAACAAAACGAGTAAAATCTTTTATTGATGCAGGAATTACACGATCTTATCTTTTAGTCGGAAGACCAGGAACAGGTAAATCAATTGGAATAGTAACAGCTATGGACGATCTAGGTCTAACAACCTTTAGAACAACAATCTCTGCCATGACAACTGATCTTTATGATTGGAAAAATAAAAGTGCAATTGAAAATATTGAATCAATTTTAATGATGTTAAAGCCAGACGCACTTATTTTAGATGATATTGATCGTCTAATTTCGTCGGAAGGATTACTTTCAGCCATTGAAAGAGCAAGAAAATATTGTAAAGTTATTATTGCAACAGCAAATGATAAAGGCAATATGATTGGGGCAATGTTACGAGCTGGCAGATTTGATGATCATATTGAATACGAAAACGTAAATAAAGAAGTTGTAAAAAAGATTGTTGGACAAGAAGAAGAGGACTTGATAGAAAAAATGACCGAATGGCCAATTGCATATGTAAAAAATTATAGCGATATAAAGAGAGTTCTCGGTAAAGAAAGTGCACATAAGGAAATTCCAGACATTGAAAAAATTATTGAAATTGCTAGTAAAAAGAAAAAGAAAAAGAAAAAGGAAAATGATGAAACCAAAAATTAGTAAATTATCTTATCTATTCTCAATAGTGATGTCATTAATTGTTTTTGGTTCATTTATTGCTGGAATTTTTGTTGGAAAATCTTTTGAAGAAGGAGTAAGAGAAAATGATAAAAAGAATTCATGTAAATCGGCACAATATTGCCTTCAACAAAAAAAATAACAATAATAAAAAACCCGTTATAACAATTAAGACATACAAATCAAACAATTACGCTAATGAAGTTCTGATTGATGGACCTTCAAAGATAGTTTATCGTCCAGAAAAACCACTTTCTTGTGGAGCTGTTCTATGGGTTGAAACAAATTCTGAAATTAAAATAATAAGATAATTAGGGAAAATAAAATTGAAACAACTAAAAAATGCTTTAGAAGAGACTTTATTAACAATAAGAGATAAAGAAATTTATCAAATGGTTTTGGATTTACTTTGTCTTCTTAATAAGAAAGAAAATCAAGAAGTTGTTAAAGAAAAATCAACAATGATGGAATTGCCAAGAGGAAGTAAGGTTTGGGTAATGAACCCTGAGGAATTGGATCCAAAGAATTTTGATTGGAAGAAAGCCATTTTACATAGAGGAAATGATTTGCCAGCAATTGAATGTTCAAACGGTTCAAAATGGTGGTACAAAGAAGGAAAATTACATAGAGAAAATGACAAGCCAGCCATTGAGTGGTCAAACGGATCAAAGGAGTGGTGGAAAGAAGGAAAAAGACATAGAGATAATGACAAACCTACTGTAATTTGGGATAATGAATATTGTTAAAATAAATTGGAAAGTATCAATAAAAGGTTGGGTGATTCAACAAAAAATTTTCTTCTAAACAACGTTTAGTTTTTGACGATAGAGTAGTCATGACAGACACAAAACATCAAAAACCAACAAAAATAGAATCAGAAAAATTATATACTAAAACTGAAGCTTGGGTTTTAAATCCAGAAGATTTAGATCTTGAATCAGATGATTGGTGGAATAAGGCTATATTTCACTCTCCTGATAATGATACTCCAGCCATCGTTGTCAAATCAATAGAAACAGGAAATGCTATTTTGTGGGAATGGTATAAAGAAGGGAATTTACACAGAGAAAATGATTTACCATCAATAGAAAATATATCTGGTTCAAAATGGTGGTATAATAATGGCAAAAAGCATAGAGGAAATAAAAAACCAGCAGTTATTTGTCATGACCACGAAGAATATTGGACAAATGGGAAAAATCCCCAAAAAGAAAAGAGAAAAAAATGAAAGACTTAAAAGGTGTGTTAAAAGAGAATTCATCAACAATGCTGGAGTTACCAAACGGGACTAAAATTTGGGTGTTGAATCCTGAAGAATTGGATGTAAATGATTTTGATTGGGATGAAGCTAAATTCCACAGTAATAATGATCAACCAGCTGTAAGGTTTTCTAATGGATCAAAAGAATGGTACAAAGAGGGAAAAAGACATAGAGAAAATGATAATCCAGCAATTGAATTTTTAAACGGTTCAAAATATTCAAAAGAATGGTACAAAGAGGGAAAAAGACATAGAGAAAATGATAATCCAGCAATTGAATTTTTAAACGGTTCAAAATATTCAAAATATTGGTACAAAGAAGGCAAGTGCCATAGAGAAGGTGATTTGCCAGCAATTGAATATTCAAATGGAACAAAATATTGGTATAAAAACGGTAAAATACATAG
>Ga0102947_1000036_pt1 | contig 44049 bp, 32 predicted proteins | sample SalPon2A_A_D2_MG_FD_78210 | JGI IMG/M metagenome (GOLD analysis project Ga0102947, IMG submission 78210) | Soil microbial communities from South San Francisco under conditions of wetland restoration - Salt Pond MetaG R2A_A_D2_MG | ecosystem: Environmental > Terrestrial > Soil > Wetlands | place... | reverse complement strand
GCCGGTGAGGTGGGCCACCGCCGCGGTCAGGTCCTCGACGCCGGTGACCGTGAGGGCCGGGCCGGCACCGTCACACAGGGCCGCGGCCTCGGTGGCGTTGGCGGCGGGGACCAGCAGCTCGCGGCAACCGCTGCGCCGCGCCAGGTCGGCCACGGACAGGGCGCCCCGCACCGGCCGCACCGTGCCGTCCAGGCCCAGCTCGCCCACCAGCATGCGGCCGGCCAGGCGTTCCTCTTCGATGTGGCCGTGGGCCGCCAGCAGGGCGGTGGCGATCCCCAGGTCGAGGTGGCAACCCTGCTTGCGCAGGTCGGCGGGGGCGAGGTTGATGACCACCACCCGGGGCGGCACCTCGAAGCCGCAGTTGCGCACCGCGGTGCGCACCCGGTCGCGGCTTTCTCGGACGGTGGTGTCGGGCAGGCCGACGATCTGCGTGGACGGGAGGCCGTGACGGACGTCGACCTCGATGCGGACGGGGCGGGCTTCCACGCCCCAGGGCGTGGCGGCGAGAGTTCTTGCAAGCATGTAGAGGTAGACGGAGAACGGGGGTTGGGATCGCACAAGACGGGGAAAAAAGTTCGCTCCTTGCCGGCCGGCGGCCCTGTATGCTCCGGCCCATGCGTGTTCTGTGGATCGCCACCAAGGCGCCGGTGCCGCCGGTCGATGGCGGCCGCCTGGTGCAGAAGCTGACCCTGGAGGCCCTCGCCGCCCGGGGGGTCGAGGTGAGCCTGGTGGCGCCGGCCTTCCCGGAGGAGGACCGGGCCGCGGCGGAGCGGGAGCTGTCCGCGTTCTGCGAGCCCCACCTGGTAGCGGTGGAGCGGCGCGGCCTGGGGCGTGCGCTCCCCGCGGCTCGGCCGGGGGGCCTGCCGCTGCCCATCGCCCGCCACGCCCACCCGCAGGTGGCACGGCGGGTGGCGGCGTTGACGGCGGCCCGGGCCGCGTCCCCCGAGCCTTTCGACCTCGCCCACGCCGAACAGCTCCACGCCCTGCCCCAGACACGGGCCGCCGCCGCCGCGGGGCTGCCGGTGGTGCTCCGCGCCCAGAACGTCGAGAGCGACCTGTGGCGCGCCGCCGCCGGTCGCCTGGCCGGCTCCACCCTGTCGCCCCGGTCCCTGGCCGCCCGCCTGGAGGCGTGGCGGCTGGGACGGTGGGAGGGGGAGGCGGTGGGGCGGGTGAGCCGGGTGGTGGCGCTGACCGCGCCCGACGCCCGCCGGCTGGAAGAGCTGGCGCCGCCGGCGGTGGGGAAGGGGGCTGTCGAGGTGCTGCCCGCCCCGTTCCCGGCGACCCTGCCGCCCGGGCCCCGGCGCCTCCCCGGCGAGCCCGCCGTGGTGGTCCTGGGTAGCGCCGGCTGGGCCCCCAACCGGGATGCCGCCCGCTTCATGGTGGAGGAGGTGTGGCCGGTGGCCCGCCGCCGGGTGCCCGGGGCGCTGCTGCATCTCTTCGCCGGCGGCGAGCTCTCTACCGGGGCGGTCGATTCCTCGGGGATCCGCCACCACCCACCTCCGGACGACAGCGCCGAGGCCTTCGCCCCCGGCTCGGTCCTCGCCGTGCCGCTGCGGGTCGCCTCCGGCGTCAGGATGAAAATCCTGGAGGCTTGGGCCCGGGGCGTGCCGGTGGTGGCCACCCCCCAGGCCGCGGCGGGCCTGGGGGCCGAGGACGGGACTGAGCTGCTGATCGCCGCCACCCCGGACGAGTTCGCCGCCGCCTTCGCCCGCCTGGCGGCGGAACCGGACCTCGGGGCGCGCCTGGTGGCGGCGGGCCGGGCGGCCCTGGAGCGCCGCCACGCCCCGGCGGCGGTGGCCGCCGCCCTGGAGGCGATCTACGCCGACGTCCTCACCACCCGGGCTTGACGGCGCTATCATGCCAGCCCATGACCCATCCTTCCCTTGAACGTGTCGGCGCCGGCCGACGGGCGACCCTCGCTACCCTCGCTACCCTCGCGCTCTGCCTGCTGGCGCTCTGGGGGGTGGCCTGCGCCGAGATGCGGCCCGAGCCATCGCCTGATTGGCCCCTCGCCTGTAGCCCGTTTGCCTCCCAGGCGGAGGTCGTCGCGGAGTGCGCTCGACGCACCCCGGACGGTGAGGTGGTGATTCGCCCCGGAGCGCTGCCCGCACTGGACGGAGCGACGACTCCCCGGGGGGTGCTCGTGGAGGACACGTTGTTCTTCGCCCTCGAGTCAGGCAAGACAGCGCCCGCGCTTCTCTACGACAACGGCCCCGACTATTTTGTCGAGGGCCTGGCGCGTTCGCCCCGGGGCGGCAAGATCGGTTTCGTCGATGAGCGGCTGGACCTGGTCGTGCCTCGGGAGTGGGACTTCGCGTTCCCGTTTGAAGACGGCGTTGCCCGCGTCTGCACAGAATGTGTCGAGCGCTGCGCCGACGGGGATGAGCACTGCGAGATCGTGGGCGGAAGTTGGGGACACGTGGATCGCGAGGGTCGAGAAGTCAGCCCCCAGGTCGTCGGCACGGCCAACTCGGGGAATTGACGGTGGGACAGGAGCACGTAGCGGAGCCCGAGGGGGCGTGGAGGTGGCGGCAACGCTGGTCCGACCTGCTGTTCGCCCACTGGCCTGTCCCGGTGGAAGTCCTGCGGCCCAGGATCCCCGAGCGGTTGGAGATCGACACCTACGACGGAACTGCCTGGCTCGGGGTCGTCCCGTTTCGGATGGAGGGCGTCCGTCCGCGCGGCTTGCCGGCGGTCCCATGGCTGTCGCGCTTCCCCGAGCTCAACCTCCGAACCTACGTCAAGCGGGACGGCTATCCGGGTGTCTTCTTCTTCAGCCTCGATGCCAGCAACCCGGTTGCGGTGAGCCTGGGACGGCGTTGGTTCCACCTCCCGTACTTCCACGCCCGGGCGGCCTGCTCGCCGCAGGGTGAGGCCATCGCCTACAGCTCGACGAGGACGCACAACGGTGCACCGGCGGCTCGCTTCGAGGCGCGCTACGGCCCTGCCGGCGACGTCTCCCACGCCGTCCCCGGGACCCTGGAGCACTTCCTGACCGAGCGGTACTGCCTCTACGCGAGCGGTGGCAGCGTCGGCGGGTCGGTCCGCGGGGGGGGCCGGGAGCCTCTCTATCGAGCCCAGGTCCACCACGCGCCCTGGCCCCTACAGCCGGCGACGGTGACGGTCGAGGTCAACACGCTGCTCGCCGCGGCGGGTGTCGAGGTCGCGGCGCAGGAGCCGCCCCACGTCCTCTTCGCGCGCGGCGTTGATGTTCGCCTCTGGCCGTTGCGGGAGGTTTGATCGAGAGTCGCCGGCCACCGCGGGCATCGGCCTCCGTCACCGGGGCTGTGAACGCCTTCGGCCGCAAGCGTGTATTCTCCCATCCATCATGGTGAAACCCCTCTCTCGGCCGACGCCCCTCCTGCTGCCCGCCCTGTTGCTGAGCAGCCTCCTCGCCGGTTGTTTCGGGCCCACGCCGGCGGGGAGCTTGGACACCGTCGAAGGGGTCCTTGAGACCGGCGACGAGGTTCTCGAGTCGGGTGAGCTCGCCGACGTCCACTTCTTGCAGGGATCGGCCGGAGAGCACCTTCGCCTCGACCTGCGATCAGAGGACTTCGATCCCTATCTAATCCTCACCACCCCTTCGGGGGAGCACTTCGAGAACGACGATTACGCCGGTGATTCGCAGCGTTCGATGCTCGACCTGGAGTTGCCGGAAAGCGGCGAGTACCGAGCCATCGTCACCGCCTACGCCCCCGGGGAGGCGGGGCGTTACCGGATGGCCATCGAGCGCCTACCGGCGCCCACGAAAGCCGCCGCCGCCCACGTCGAGACGGGGGTCTTGGCCGAAGGGGACCAAGCCCTGGACTCGGGTGAGTATTTCGACGTCTACGAGTTCGAGGGCCAGCCTGGCCAACGGGTGCGCCTCGATCTGTCCTCCGACGAGTTCGACACCTACCTCATCCTCGTCCCGCCGGAGGGCGAGCAGGTGGAAAACGACGACGCCGAAGACGGGCGCGTCCACAGTGTCATCGAGACCGACCTGCACGCGGCCGGCACCTACGAGGTCCTCGTGACCTCCTACGAGGTCGAGACCGGGGCCTACGAGCTCTCCATCGCCTTGGCGGCTCCGGACACAACGGTGGACCGCAGCCGCGACGTCGTCTCCCTCGGCATGGGACGAGCGGTGGACGCCTCTCTCGCGCCGAGCGACGCGGAGTCGGAGGAAGGGCAGTTCTTCGACCGCTACGCCTTCGACGCCGCGCCGGGTCAACCGATCCTCCTGGAGATGGCTTCGCAGGAGATCGACACCATGCTCGTGCTTCATTTCCCCGACGGCACGGTCGTCGCCAACGACGACAGCATCGACCAACGGGACACCTCCCGGGTCGAGCTGGTGGCGCCCCAGGCCGGCCGGTACCACGTCTCGGCCACGTCCTACGGCGCAGGGGAGACCGGCAAATATCGTCTGCTCCTGGGAACCGGCGACGCCTCATCGTCCGAGGCGTCGCCAGCCCAGGTGGGGGGAAAGGTCCGGGCGCTTCTCGTCGGCATTTCCGACTACGGCGGCCGTGCCAGCGATCTCCCTTACACGGCCGACGACGCCGTGCGCATGCGGGACGCCCTGGTCGGGGGCGCGGGGATGAGCCCCGACGACGGGATCCTCCTGGTGGATTCCAACGCTACGGTCGCCAACTTCCACGCCGCCCTCGCCGACCTCGCCGACCGGGCCGGTGGGGAGGATCTCCTGGTCCTGTTCTTCTCCGGCCACGGAGACCGCCTGGAACGTCGGGGCCCACAGCCGGCCGATCCGGACTCCTTCGATGAGACCCTGACCCTGTACGACGGCGACGTCACCGACGACGAGTTGCACCAGGCGCTGGGAGCGGTGCGGGCAGGGCGCGTCCTGATCGTCCTCGACTCCTGCTTCTCGGGTGGCTTCGCCAAGGACCTGATCGCGGTCCCCGAGCGCATGGGGATCTTCTCCTCCGAAGAGGACGTCACCTCCTCCGTGGCCGAGAAGTTCCGCGCCGGTGGCTACCTCGCCTCTTTCCTCGCCGACGGCATCCAGTACGGCCTGGCGGACGACGGTGACGGCCTGCTGACCGCCCTGGAGCTGTCCGAGTACGTCCGCCGGCGCTATCGGTCGGACCTCAAAGGCAGCGGCAGCGGCGATTACGTCCGCACCGACGGCCCGCAGATGGGCTATCAGCACCTGGTCGTGGACCGGGGGAGCATCGGCCCTTACCAGACCCTCCTCCAGGTTGCACGATCCCCATAGCTACAAGATCAGGATCGCGAGGCCGATCAGAAACGCGAGGGGAAACAGCCAGCGCCCGATGAGATCGACCCTGCGGCAGGCGGCGGGTCGGGTGGTGCACAGTTGGGTGCTGACCACGTTGAGAGCGACGTTGATCGCCAGGAACACGTAGGCCAGCAGCAGGATCTTGTCGAGGATCGTGTTGTACCAGAGCTTGGGCAGGCTGCCCGAGCTGACGAAGTCGAAGGCGACCACCGTCAGGATGCCGGTGAAGCTGATGGCCAGTCGATCCCCGGGGTCGGGGAACCGCCCCAGGTCCAGCCAGAACACCGCCGAGCTGATCAGGACGATCAGGGCCAGGGGCAGGACGACCTTCCACACATAGTGCTTCGAGACCCGGAAGATCGACATGCTCACCTTGGCCGAAGCCCAGCCTTGCTGGCAGACCTGATCTCCCGGGCAACCGCCGGCCTCCAGGCACGCCTCGCCGGAGTCGGAGCACGCAGGGCCCGGGAGCACCAAGAGCTCGGTGTTGTCCACCGCCCACTCGCTCGGCTCCCACGCGACCGGCGACCGCTCCTCCCCGAGTGGTCTGAAAATCACCGCCGCCGAGTTGGCGCTGAAGGGGCCGATGGCGAAACTGATGTCGTGGGCGTCGAAGGGGAAGGTCCGCAGGTCGAGATCCTGCTTGATGACCGCCGAGAAACGCTCGTGGTACCGGACGGTGCCGTCCGGAAAAAGGGTGATCGACAGGTGCATCTGGTCGCGACTGCCGCGTCCGTCGAGGAGCTCGAAATTGGGCCACCAGATGGTCTCCAGCAGGTCCGACGCAGCGCTTTGCTCGAACATGAGGGGCATCGCTCCGTCGGCGAGCTCCCCGGGGCCGCCGAAGGCCAGGCGAGGGTCCTGCCACAGCGCCTCCAAGTCGGCTTCGAGCTCGAAAGTCTGCTGCTGCTCGTCGATCTCGAGGATCTCGAGGTCGAAGAGGCTGAGGTGGACCTCGGTGGGGAGCGCCGGCGGAGTCAGCGCGCGGGCGGGGGTCTCATCTGCGGCGATCTCGCCCGGGGCGGCGGCGAAAAGGGCGAGACTGGCACAGCACAAGATCAGGGCACGAGCGAGCACCTTGCAGCGATTCTTCGCCATCGAAATGAGCCTCCCGGGTAACCAGCATGAAGTGAGTCGGGCGTGAAGTCGGGATCATACTCGACGCACTGTGACCGACACACTGTGATCGACGAGCTGCGAGCCGGACCAGAGGGGATCGCGCTCGCTTGGCGGGGGGCGTGGACAAGGGCACCGTGGAGTCGAACTCAGCCGGCGCTCTGACCCCATGAGGTAGATGGCGATATCATCCCAGCCGATGACCCACCCTGGCCATGACTCCATCTCCTCCGAAGCGTTCCGGGCCGCGATGCGCCACTTTCCCTCCGGTGTCACCATCGTGACCCTGAAGAGCGGCGACCAGATCCACGGGCTCACGGTGTCCGCCTTCGCCTCGGTATCGCCGGAACCGCCCCTGGTTGCCGTCATCATCGACGAGCGCCACAAGGCATCCGAGCTTTTGGCCCGACCCGGCACCACGTTCGCCGTCAATATCCTTTCCGAGGAGCAGGTGGAACTCTCCAACCGCTTCGCCTGGGTCAAGGACGAGGACCGCTTCGACGAGGGGCAGTGGGAGACCGCCGCCACCGGCGCCCCGGTGCTGGCCGACGCCCTGGCCTGGCTCGACTGCCGCATCCACTCAAACCACGAGGCCGGCACCCACACCATCTACGTCGGCAAGGTGGTGGCCAGCGCCACGCCCCGGGAGGACGAAGAGCCGCTGGTGTACTGGAACCGGGGGTACCGCAAGTTGGGGGTGGAGTAGCCTGTTTCGCCAGTGGCGGCTAACCAGTGGCGGCTAACCAGTGGCGGCTAAGGAGGTACGTACGTCAGGCGCTGACCTGGGAGGAGTGGCTGAAGTCTCCGTAGCGCTCCAGCACCTCCTCCGCCGGACCGTCGGCCACCAGGCGACCCTGGTCGAGCCACAGGCAGCGCTCGCAATTCTCGAGGATCGCTGACGGGGTGTGGGAGACCATCAGGATGGCGGTGCCAGCGGCCTCGAACCGCTCCAGGCGCCGCACGCAGCGGTCCAGGAAGCGGGTGTCGCCTACCGCCAGCACTTCGTCCAGAATCAGCAGGTCCGGGACCCAGGCGGTGGCGATGGAGAAGCCGAGGCGGGCCACCATGCCGGTGGAGTAATTGCGGATCGGCGAGTGGATGAACTCCCCGAGCCCCGAGAAATCGACGATCCCGTCGAGTTGCTCGTCCACCTCGGCGCGGGAATGGCCCAACAGCAGGGCGTTGAGGTAAATGTTCTCGACGCCGGTGAGCTCGAAATCGAAGCCGGTCCCCAGTTCCAGGATGGGGGCGATGCGCCCCGTTACCCGCGCGGTTCCCTCGGTGGGCTTGAGGACCCCCGAGATGACCTTCAGGAGAGTGCTCTTGCCGGCGCCATTGCGGCCGATGATCCCCACTGATTCACCACGCCGCACCTCCACGCTGACGTCACGAACGGCCCACAGCTTCTCGTGTTTCAGGGAGCCCCTCATCCAGTGGATGGCGTATTCCTTGAGGGACGGGATCCGCTGCTTCGCCAGCCGATAGCAGAGGGAGACACCGTCGAGGTGAATCAGGGGGGCGCCGCTCATGCGTAGAAGGGGATGCGGTCGCTCATCCTGCGGAACACCAGGACGCCGATGACCAGGGCCACGACGGTGACCCCCACGGTCACCGCCAGGTGGGACAGGGGCGGGATCTTGCCGTAGTAGATGGGGTCGCGGAAGACCTCCAGCACCGAGCGGATGGGATTGAAGCGTATGAACACCAAGAACCGGTCCGGCACGATGTCCATGGGATAGAAGGTCGGCGTCAGGTACATGAACAAGGTCAGCAGGACGCTGATCATCTCGATGGTGTCGTAGAACATCACCGCCAGGGGCGCCAGGAACAGCCCCACCCCCAGGGTGAAGGCCGCCGCCAGCAGGATGGCCACCGGCAGGAAAGCCATGGCCGGCCGGATGGGGTGGCCGGTGATCAAAAGGATGATGAACAGGGGGACCATGGCCAAGGTGAAATTGATCACCCCGGCGATGACCGCGGCCAGCGGGAAGACCCCCTTGGGCACCGGCAGCTTGGTCAGCAGGTGGGCATTGTTCTTCAGGCTGCTCATGGAGTTGGTGACGCTCTGGCTGAAGAAGTTCCAGAACATGATGCCGGCCAGGGCGTAGACCGGGTAGTTCTCGATGTCGAAGCGGAAGACGTTGCTGAACACCACGGTGAGCACCAGCATGGTCAGCAGCGGCTGCAACATGGTCCACAGGAAGCCGATGGCCGAGCGTCGGTAGCGCACCTTGAGGTCGCGGGCGACGAGATTGCGGACCAAGTCTCGGTAGCGCAGGTAGGAGTTCATTTCGGCATGGCTCGGGCTTGGCGGGGGAGGGGATGGTTGTGAAGTCAGAGGCGGTCACCGCCGCCAGCGGACCGCTCCAAGGTTTCCAGGGCGCGGCGGTACTCTCGGCTTTCCTGGCGCCTCGCGGCGCGGGCGTCAGCATCGCGCACCGCCCAGTCGCCGACGCGGCGGCACGCCAACCTGAGCCGGGTGCCCGCCCGCAGGACCAAGGAGGCTCGGCGAGCCCATTCCGGCCCCCTTGCCTTGCGCGCCCAGCGTAACAGATCCCCCCACAACATGACCGGGTTCTGACGCCCGACGGCGCCCCGCTTCGTCCCAATGGTGGCGCCGTGATGGTGGAGGACCCGAAAGTCCGGCGCCACCGCCACCCCCCAGCCCGCCTCCCGGGCTCGGGTACAGAGGTCCAGGTCCTGGGCGTAGAAGCTGAAGGCGGGGTCCATGGGACCGACCTCTTCCCAGGTCTGCCGCCGGAGGGCGAGGGCGGCGCCGGTGACCCAGTCGACGGCGCCACCGCCGCTACCCGCCACCGGCCGCAACAGACCCGCACCGGGGAGGCGCCGTAGCTGCCCGGGCAGCCCGCTGGCCAGGCCGAAGAGCCACGCCAAGGTGGGCGCCGGGCCACCGGACCACTGGGGCCGGCCGCCGGGGTAGTGGAGAGCGGCGCCGGCGATCCCCAACCCGGGATCGGCGAAAGCGGCCTCGGCAGCCTCCAGGCTGCCCGGGTGAAGCTCCGTGTCACTGTTGAGGAGGAGAAGAAACCGCCCGCGGGCGGCGTCCAAGCCCCGGTTGGCGGAACGGGTGAATCCGGCCGCCTCCTCGTTGCGCAGCAGGTTGACTCGGGGATGGCGCCCGTGAACCGCGTCGGCGGTTCCGTCCTGGCTGCCATCGTCCACCACCAACACCTCCACGTAGGGCCGGTCGGGCAGGGAGTCCAGGCAGGCCAGGAGCAGGTCCCGACCGCCGTGGACCGGGATGACGATGGACCAAGTGGGGGGGGCGACCATGGTGGCCCGACTCTACCCGCTGTGGGGAGGTGCTGCTGGCTGACTGTGGTAGCTTGCCCACGACCGGGAATGCTGTTGCGAATGCCACTTCCGTAACACGACAGCCCCGACTGCTTTCGAGAAAACTTCAACCGCCACCGCCGCCCCCGCAGGCCATTCGTGCTTCACGTCATTATCGTCCATCATCGGGGCAAAGATCTCCTAGGTCGATGCCTGCATTCGGTACTGCGCTCGGACGGCGTGAGCCTCGAGGTTGTGGTGGTGTCAAACGCTTGCCAGGAACCGCTGCCCGCCGGGCCGATGGGAGATCCCCGGGTTCACCGGGTTCACCTCGAGCGCCCCAGGGGGTTCTCCGAGGCGAACAACGTCGGTGTCCGTTGGGCGGTAGAGAACCTGGGGGAACCGGACCACTACCTGTTCCTCAACAACGACACCGAGGTCGATCCCGGCGCTCTGGCCACCCTGACGGCCGCTGTCGAAGCACGGCCGGAGTGCGGCGTGGCCGGCCCCTGCCTGCGAATCCTGGGGGCCGAAGAGCACCTGAACAGCCTGGGCCTCAACGTCAGCGTGGTGGGGGAGACCTGGGACGAGGGGATCGGGCGGAGTCTCGACGAGTATGGTTCCATGCCGGGCTGCCGGGAGGTTCTGGCGGTTACCGGCTCCGCCCTGATGATGCGCCGCGAGGCCTACGAGCAGGCCGGCGGCTGGACCGACTTCTACCAGTATTACCTGGAGGACATCGACCTCTGCCTGAAGGCCCGTTCCCACGGTTGGTCCGTGGTACATCAGCCGGAGGCCGTCGTCTATCACGCGGTTTCGGCGACAGCGGGTCAGACCTCGGACTTCAAGCGACGCTTGATCTGGCGCAACCGCTTCCTGCTCATCGCCTGCCACTGGCCCTGGTCCCTCATGCTGCGCAAGATCCTGGGCATCCTGGCACGCGAGGCGGCGGTCTACCTGCGGCGGCGGCGGTCCGGCGCCCACGATGATGCCCGGTTGCAGGCTGCGGCGTGGCGCGGGGCGCTGCGCCAACTGCCACGAGCCCTGGCCCTCCGGCGACGCCACGGCCAGGAGACCGGCTGGGCCCGTTTTCTGGTGCCCGCGGGCTCGGTGCCGGTCATCCGCCTGCCGGTGGTGGCCCCGCAGCCGGAAGAAGCGGGATCCGAAGGAGCGGCCTCGTGAGCCATGTCCTGGTCTGCGGCATGTGCCCCTTGCCGTTTGAAAACAGTGCCAAGAGCTTCGGCCCGGGCATCCGTACCTGGCAATTGGCTCGTGGGATCGCCGCGGGCGGGCACCGGGTGTCGGTGGTCGCCATGCAGATCCCCGGGTGTTACGACCGCACGGCTGCGGTGCGCCGGGAGACGGTGGACGGTATCGACGTCCTGCGCCTTGCGGAAGGGGAGTTCCATGACCCCGGGGTGATCCGCAGCAGCCTTGCCGAGACCCGGCCTGATGCCGTGGTGGGCGCGACGATCTATGGCTCCCATGCCCTGGTCAAGAGCGGCACCGATCTGCCGATGTGGGCCGACCAGTTTGGCCACGTCATGGCCGAGGCCCAGGCCAAGGCGGCCCTGGACGGCGACGACAGCGTGCTCTCCTATTTCTGGCAGATGGTCGAGGCCGTGGGCCGCCGGGCCGACCACTTCTCCTCGGTGTCCGGTCGCCAGCGGTTGGCCTTGATTGGCGAGTTGGGAGCTCTAGGCCGGCTGACGGCGGACACCTGCGGCTATGAGTTTGTCTCCGTCGTTCCCTGCGCGGTGGTTCCCGACCCGGCAGGTGGCAGCGGCGAGGGCCTGACCGGCGTGCGCGGCAACGGCGTGCCGGAGGACGCCTTCATCGTCCTTTGGAGCGGCAGCTACAACGTGTGGAGCGACGCCCGGACCGTGTTCGACGGCCTGGAGGCGGCGATGCGCCGCGAGCCGCGCATCCACTTCGTATCCACCGGTGGCGCCATTCCCGGCCACGACAGCAAGACCTACCGGGATTTCCAGAGCTGGGTCGCCGCCTCGCCGTTGCGCCATCGCTTCCACCTCCAGGGCTGGGTGGACGCCGACCGGGTGCCCGCCTACTGGAACGAAGCCGACCTGGGAGTGCTGGCCGAGCGTCCCATCTACGAGGGGCTCCTGGGAAGCAAGAACCGGATCATCCAGTGGCTCGGCTGGGGCCTGCCGACGGTCTACAACCGGGTGGGGGACCTGGGAGACCTGCTGCGGGACGAGGAACTGGGACTGACCTTCCAGGTGGGCGACGGCGACGGGTTGGCGGAGCACATCGTCTGGGCCAGCCACCATCCGGAAGCGTTGCGGGACATGGCCCGACGAGCCCGGCGATATGCCCTGGAGAAGCTCTCCTTCGAGGCCACCACCGCTGAACTGCGGGTCTGGTTGGAGGAGCCGCGGAGGGCGCCGGACTGGAGGCAGCCGGGAGTGGAGCCCGACGAGCACCGGGGGAACTTCCAGCGCCTCGCTTCAGCGGTCGCCCGGATTCCCGTCGTGGGCCGCTCCCGCTGGTTGCGCCGCGCCTACCGGCGCCTCCTCGGCGGTTGAAGCGACGTCGAGGCGGGGGGCCGCCGCCGGCGCCCCATCCAGCCGGTCCCGCAACTCCTGGATGCGGTAGTCCACCTCTTCCAGCAGCTTACGGTTGACGGCGATGAGATCCGCCAGCAGGCCCACCACCACCAGGAAGAAACCGGTCCCCAGGAGCAGCACGCCGAGGAGCAGGGACTGGACGTGGCCCGAGCCCTCGCCGACGGCGAAGAGATAGAGGAAACGCAAGCCGATGAGCAGGCCCGCCAGCAGCGCCATCGTGCCCGGGATGGCGAAGAACTTGAACGGCCGATAGGTCATGAAGATGCGCACGATGGTGAGGGCCGAACGGCGCAGGTAGGAGGGGATGCTGCGGATCAGGCGGGAGGGCCGGGACTGGGGGTTGACCCCGATGGGGACGGAGACCACGGTGAGCCCGATCTGGCCCGCCTGAATCACCGTCTCCAGGGTGTAGGTGTACTCGCTGAAGATGTGCATGCGCATGGCGGCGGCCCGGGTCATGGCTCGGAAACCGCTGGGGGCGTCGGGCACCGAGGTGCGGGACGCCCAGCGCACCACCTGGCTCCCCAGCCGCTGCAGCGCCTTCTTCACCGGCGAGAAGTGCTCGATCTCCTGGATCGGCCGGGCGCCGACCACGATGTCGGCCCGGCGCTCCAGGATCGGCTTGACGAGGGCCGGGATGTCCTCCCCGCGGTACTGATTGTCGGCGTCGGTGTTGACCACCAGGTCGGCTCCCGCGGCCAGGCTCGCCTCGAGCCCCGCTTTGAAGGCGCGGGCCAGACCCAGATTGCGGGGGAGGCGCACTATGTGATCCACCCTCAGCTCTCGCGCCACCTCCGCGGTGCGGTCGCTACTGCCATCGTCGATGACCAGGACTTCGACCTCGTCGATGCCGGGGATTGTGCGGGGTAGGTCCGCCAGGGTTCCGGGCAAGGTGGCTTCTTCGTTGAAGCAGGGGATTTGGATGATGAGTTTCATCAAGACTTCCGAGGTGGGGGAAAAGAACTGTATCAGTCGGAATCGGCGCCCGCCTCCGCCGCGTTGCCGGCGGTGGCCAACGGTGGCAGCCAGGAGGCGAGGAAGAAGAGCAGGTCCCCGCCCAGGGTGACGGCCCGCAGGAGGACCGACAGGGCGAGGGCCGTGGCGTGGCCCACGATGGGGGCGAGGAGCAGGACCAGGGTGGCTTCCCGAACCCCGGCGCCGGCCGGCGCCCCGGGCGTGATGAAGCCGGCGATCCAGGAGATGGCAAACGCCGCGGTCAGTGTCACCAGCGCCGTGCCGGCGACCCCCCCGGCCAAGTTCATGGCGAGAAGAATCAGCGGTAACCCGGCGACCAGGAAGAAGACCGAGTACACCGCCACCGACGCCAGCAACCTGGCTGCACCGACGTGGAGCAGGGGAAGGCCGGGAAAGCGACCAGCCAGGCGAGATCCCACCCAGGTTGCCAGGACGGCCGCCCCGAGGGCCATGAGCCCGACCACCAGCACGCTACGCTCGCGACCGGCTTCGCCGGGCAATCCGAGAGGCAGATAGCCGACCAGAGCGATCCAACTCGCCGCCAGCAGCAGGCCGAGGATCTCGTACGCCGTCGCTCCCAGAAGCACCGGGTGCGGGACTCCCTGCCGCCGACCCAGGGCGTGCCGACCTGCTATGTGGAAGACGTTGCCGGGAAGGTACTTGACGATCTGGCTGCGGGCGAAGAGACGGTGATGCCCCGCCGCCGGCACGGCTTCCTCTCCCAGGCCACGGACCAACAGGAGCCAGGCGGAGGACAGCAGGAAACCATCGGCGGCGTAGACGACGACCCCCGCCAGCAGCACGGCAAGGGTTCCCCGCCCCAGGTCGAGACCGGCCAGGGATTGCCGGTAGGTCCAACCGGCGTGGGCCAGGAAGGCGAGGGCGAGGGCCAGGACCAGCCAGCCGACCCAGCGGCCGACGCGGTGGAGACGCCGCTCCTTCAAGGGGCCGCCGCGGGCCGGCGGCAGAGGACCATGGTCCATGGAAGCGGCGTCCTCACCACCTCGACGACGAAAGCGCGGCGGAGAAAACGCAGAAAGCCCCGCTTCGACCAGTGCTGGAGATGGCCTGGCGTATTGCCCAGGTCCGCCAGGTACTTGCCGCGGGCGAGGTTGGCGAGACGCCAGATGGGCTCTCGGGGCACGCTGGTCAGCAGGTAGGGACGGGCCAACTCGCTCAGCACGTCCAGCGCCCGCTCCGGCTCCTCCAGGTGCTCCAGCACCTCGCAGCAGACGACGAGCTCAGCCGCGTGACGCGGCGGCTCCAGATCGTAGATCGAAGCCACCTCAAAGGACGGTTGCCGGTCTTCGCCAGCCCCGGCCTCCCGTGCCTGGCGGATCACCCCGGTCGAGAAGTCGGTCCCATGGACCGGGTATCCCATGCCGGCAAGCAGGCGACTCAGGTGACCTTCTCCGCAGCCCACCTCGTGGATGGACTCCGGATCAACCCCCTGCACCAGGTCCGTGACCTGGGTCATGAAATTCCCCACCAGTCGGCGCTCGACAGGATTACGGCTGCCATATTTGTCATAGACGTTGCCGATCACGACACCGTGCTCGACCTGTACAGATGGAGATCGTTTCGCCATCGCGAGTTCCTGGAGAAGGTTGATTGTGACGCAGCGTGGCAGCGGCCGAGATCAGCCGCTGACGCGGAGGGTCAGGCCGGGGTTTTGCTCTTCACCGAACCAGAAGACCCCCTCCTGAACGAGCCGAATTTCTACAATCCACTCTGCCCGGCTCGCCGGGGCGTGAATCGGCACCCTAACATCTACAGTGTCCCCGGGCATGATCGTGCGGGGAAGGTCTACCCGTCGTTCCACGACGGCGGGGCCTCGCGGATCCTCCGCCCTGCGCCAGATCAACCCCACCCGCACCGCGCCGCGCTCCGAGCGCAGGCCGGTGGCGTCGGGCCACGGGCATCGGCCCCGGTTTTGGATTCGCAGGCTGACGGGCTCGCCGTTCGGCCAGGCGCCGTTCGCCGGCGAGGGCGCGAGGACCTGCAAGCGGGAGTAGGGCGCGGGACAGAGGACGGTGTCGGGAAACTCCGCCGGAAACAGCCAGCCACGGGCGCCGAGCTGGTCTTGCAACTTACCGGGCCGTACCCACAGGTACTGGACGTACGAGCCGAAGAGTGGGGGGAGGTGTTCCATGGCGACCAGCCGGGCCCCGGGGACGGTGGCCGCCAGGTCCCGAACCGGCGAGATGTAGAGATCCGGAGAGCTGGCATCGAGGCGGTCCGGGGAAAGACGGGGAAGGTCGATCCCCGGCAGGTGATAGGAGTAGTTGTAGTAATGGAAGTTGGGGAAGACCGAGGGGTCGTAACCGATGCTGGGGGGCGACTGCTCCAGGCCACCGACGACGTCGGCCAGCCCGTGCTGTTTCGCCTTGGCCGCGGCGAAACCGATGAAAAACTTGGAATAGGTCTGCCAGCTCCCAGCGGTGAAAAGGACCAGAAGGAGCACCACCGCCGGGCGCCAGCGAGCCAACAAGCCTGTGGCCCACAGGCCAAGGAGCGGGATGAGGACGGCGGCCACGACCGGGGAGACCCATGGGTGGAGGCCGATTTTGATCCAGGGAAAGGCTCCCAGGACGTTGAAATAGTAGGGGTGACCCGCCAGCAGATCGCCACGGAACCGGACGAGGACCCAGAACGTCACCAGCACCATGCAGACGGCGACACCCAGAGTCGTGCCGATGAGCCGCCAGGGGATCGCCGGAGCATCCCGTGCTCGTGCTGGCCCCACCTCGTGGGCCAGGGCGAGGAACACCGCAAGTACCGGGAGCAGGATTCCCTCGTTGTACCGACCGTAGATGAGGTAGGTCAGGTTGTCGATCCCAAGGGGGGCCATGAAGAGCACGGAGATGGCGAACACCGACGCCGCGCTGGCCGCCCAGGTGAGCCAGAAGGCCCCGCTTCCCGCCAGGGGCCACCGCTTGCGCGCCAGGCAGACCACGACCAGGGCGGCCCCCACGGTGACCAGGCCCAGGGTGCTGAGGCTGAGGTAGAGACCCTGGCCACAGACCTCCACCAGGATCGTCAGCGGGTCTTGCAGCGCTTTGATCAGGGTCGCTTTGGCTTTTCCCTGCTGGTACACGGTTCCGGGCAGGATGACAAGACCGAACCCTCCCCACACCCCCGCCGCCACGCCAAGGGCGGCCAGGGAGGTCAGGCTGCGCCGGCGACGTTCCCAGAGAGGATGCGCAATGGCGAGACCCGCGGTCAGGAGGAGGACCCCTAGAGCACGTTCGTGGGTCGCGTAGAGCAGCCCTGCGGCAAGGCCGACGCCGGACCATCTCCAGAGGCCCCCGGTCTTCAAGGCCGCGAAGAGTGCCACCGTGAAGGCGCAGAACAGCGGGATGAACAGGTTGGCGCTCATGGCGCTCAGGCTGTAGATCAGGATGGCGGGATGGAGGTTCAGGGTGAAGGCGGCGAGGGCCCTGCGCCCCGGAGCAACGGCGGGAAGGATCTGTCCGAGGAAAGTGAACAGCGCAAGGTAGGCCGTCGATAGCAAGAAGGCGTTGAGAACCAGGGTGAGCCTGTATCCCTCCTCCGGCGTCTCGGCCACCGTGAACAGCGGGGCAAGAAAGACCGAGTAACCCAGCTTGTAGGCGGCTCGCCCCGCGGCCTCCACCTGGCCTGCGCCCGTGGCCATGTAGCGGGCATTGCCCAGGTAGCCCAACTCGTCCAGGACCATGGGCGCTTCCAGAGGCGCGGCGAGGAGCAGGCGCAGGACGACCAGGGCGAAGTAGGGAAGCAACCCGTAGAGGGTGACCTTGCGCCAACCGGACCTCCGGCGGCTGCCGCTGGACACTTCCAGAGCCGTCTTGTCGGACAAGAAAATTGTCTCCGCCTGGCGTGGGTGGATAAGGGGCGACCGTGGCCCAGAGTAGTTCAGGAGTCAGCATTATAGGGCGCTTCGGAGGTCAGGCCGGCGGTGGCGGGAGACTACGCCGGGGGGCGGCGGCGTGCTATTATCCCGGCCTCTCCCATGCCCCTAGATCCATCCCGCCCAGGAGCGTCGTCGAAGCCGTCGGGCTCGGATCCCGCTGACGGTGGAGATGTGCGTAAAACCGCCCTACTCGTCCTCGGCATGCACCGTAGCGGCACGTCGGCCATCACCCGGGTGCTCTCCTTGCTGGGCGCACGCCTGCCGAACGATCTGATGCGTCCGGCAGAGGGCGTGAACGACCTCGGTTTCTGGGAATCGAAGGAGGTGCAGAGGCTGAACGACGACGCCCTGGCCGCGGTCGGCTCGTCCTGGGACGGCCTGCTGCCGATACCACGGCGGTGGTTCAGCTCCTCCGAAGCCGAAGGTCTGCGCCAACGCATCCTCAACTTCCTGGCCCGGGATTTCGAGGGCTCTTCTCTGTTCGTCCTCAAGGATCCCCGTTTCTGCCGCCTGATCCCTCTGTGGGAGCCGGCGCTGGAGGAGTTCGGCGCCGAGGGCCGGTACGTCCACGTCTTCAGGCACCCGATGGAGGTGGCACGTTCGCTGGGGAAGCGGGACGGATTCGACACCGATCGGTCCCTCCTTCTCTGGCTGCGCCACATCCTGGAGGCCGAAGAGGAAACTCGCGACCGACCCCGCTCGTTCCACTCCTTCAGCGAGCTCCTGGCGGACTGGCAGCGGGTGGTGGCGCGGATCACCGCGGATCTCGGTATCGACTGGCCGCGCCCTGTGGCGGAGGCGCGGCAAGACGTCGAGCGGTTCCTGAAGCCGGACGAGCGTCACCACCGCGAAGATTCCGAAGCGGTTCGGGAGGAGCCGTTCATCCCGGTTCACCAGGTGCATGGGGCGTTGCGGGAACTGGCCCGCTGCGGCCCCGGCGGGGAGCGGGCGGGGGCGGCCCTGGCAGAGATCGACGAGGTGCGGGCTCGTATCGAGGCCATGGACCGTCTTTACCAGCCCGCTTTACACGGTGCGGCGCCGGGCGATAGGCCGGATGCCGGTGATTCGAATGCTGGTGAGCCGGAGGTCGGTGGGGCCGAGGATGGTGGCGGCGACGATTCGGTGGGAGAGTTCGGGCCTCGGGAGTTGCGGGACGAGCTCGACCGCCTGCACCTGGAGGTGCGGGCCAAGAACTTCGAGATCGACCGCCGGGGTCGGGCGCTGCGCAGGCTCGAAGGGCGGCTGGCAGAGTTGAATTCGACCCTGCGGTCCAGCCATCGCCGGACGATCGGGCTATTGCTGCGCAATCGGCGCCTGGAGACCGTGCCGGGCCGGGAAGACGAGGGTTAGCTGGGGTGCGGACATGAGAATCGCCATCACCACGCCCCACGGCTACGAAGATCCGGCAACCGTCCGTGCCCACGACCTGGGCAACCGGTTGATCGCCGGGGGGCACGAGGTCCTGCTCCTTCTCGCGGGCCCCGTCGCCGTCGCGTCAGAGCTGGCGCAAGAGCCGAGGTACCTGGTTCGGGAGGTCCGTTTCGACGCCGGCGCCCTGGAGGGCTCGGTGGGGCGCTTGGTGGACACCTTCGCCCCGCAGATCGTCCACCTCTGGACGCCACGCCACGCCGCCGCTCGGGCCGGCCTGGAGATCTGGGACCGCAGCGACGCCCGGCTGGTGGTCCACCACGAGGAGGACGAGGGGTACGTCCTCTCGGCCCTGGCCTTGAACATCGACCTCCGTAGCGGGGATCTCCCCCGGTACCGGTCCTTTCGGCGAGGCAAGCCCCGGCAGGGTGGGGCGGTGAGAGGGACCGGCGAGGGGGATCCAGATCCGGGTGCCTGGCCCTGGGCCCATCCTCGGCTCAGCCCCCTGGCCGAGGCGGCGGCCGTCGGGCGGACGGCGTCCACCCCGGCTTTCAGCAGGTGGCTGTGCCGCAGGTTTACGGGGCCCGTACGAACCTTGTACCCCGGCGTAGATCACGAGCGGTTCGCCTCTCGGGTCGGTGATCCGGGGCTGGTGCGGAGGCTCGGTCTCGACGGGCGCACCGTCCTCGTCCACGCGGGCTCGGCGGCCGGCTTCGACGATTTCGCCGACTACCTGGAGGCGCTGCCACCGGTGATCGCCGAGCACCCGGAGATCGTGCTCCTCCAGCTTGGCGAGGGGCGGGGCGACGGGCTGGCCAGCAGCCTCGCCACCGAGTTGGGCCTCGAGGACCACGTTGTCTTCACCGGCCCGGTGTCCCACGCCGAGAGACCCCGGTACCTGGGCCTGGCGGATCTCTTCCTCGGTCCCACCACGGTCACCCGGTACGAGGCCCACAGGCTGCCTCGAGAAGTGGTTGAGTACATGGCGGTGGGGCGGCCGCTCCTGATCTCTGACGCGGGCGTGGCCGACGAACTGGACGACGGGGACGAGGTGGTGAAGCTGACCGGGAACAGCCCCGCCCAGATCGAGGCGGGCCTACGCCGGGCCCTGGAGCTGAGGTCGTCGTGGCCGGCCATGGGACGCCGGGTGGCGGAGCGGTCGGAGGAACTGTTCGACGGGCGCCGGAACACGGAGGGGTTGGTGTCCCTGTACGAAGAGCTGCTGCGGGGGGAGGGCGGTGCGGGCCCCGCCCATCCCGCGGCCCTCGGCTCCCCTCAGCGGCTGAACGAGCCACCTCCGTCCCAGGAGCCGCCGGACTCCGCCCAGGTCCGCCTGAACTACATCGACGAACTGATTTCCCGAGCCTTGGAATCCTCGCAACCGGGCCGGTCAACGGAGGACGAGCTGCCCCTCCTCTACGTCGAGATGCAAACGGCCCGGGACCGGGCGTCGAAATTGGAGGCAGAGTGCCGGGCGCGGGAAAAGGAGCTTGAGAGTTTGAGGGCCCACACCGCTCGACTGGAGGGAAAGCTAGGGTTCTTCAGGAAGATCCCTTGGGCGACGAAGCTGTGGCGCAGCTTCGTCCAGTGGAATTCGAAGTCATGATCCACCCGCGAACCGCCGCCACCAAAAGGCCCCAGGGCCTACCTTCTAACGGACGCGGGGTACCAGTCGTACTCGTCGTGGTGGTGGTGGTGATCCTCTCTACCGTCACGGCAGTCTGGATGTGGGGTACCGGGAAGGTTGAACTCAGCCGGGGCCAGGTACGGGAGCGGGGAACCATCTGTTTCGTCAACTTGGCTGGTGAGCTCCACTTCAGACAACTCTATGAGAACGGCCAGGCGCTGGGGCCCAGGGTCGCGAGCAAGCAGGCGGTGCGAAGAAGCGATGCGGGTAGTTGGACGTACGAGGTGCTACCAGGTGGCGGAGGGATCCGTACCAGGACCCTCGTAGCCTACACTTCCAGCGATGGCGGCAGATGCAGGGGGAGAGGCTTGGGCTACACGGGAGAGTACGGCCTGCGCTCCCGTCCCGCAGCTCTTCGGTCGATCCTCGCAAGTTGGCTCCTCGTGCTGATGGTCGGTTATGCGTTCTGGCGGGGCGGACTGTGGGAGCTGTTGGCGGGATCGGTCCATTCGCTGAGCGTGGCTGGTTGGTCGGTGATCGTCGCCGTCTCCCTCTTCTCGTTGTTTGCCCTGCAGGCGGAGCTGCCCATTTCAAGATCCCGACTCTGGCTGCTCCCTGTGTGCGTGCTGGCCCTGCCACCCTTCTTGAAACGGGTCTCAGCCGGCGGCTTTTTCAGTCGCCACCGGAGCGGGCTGTGGCTCTCGCTGGCTGCGTTTGTGCTCTGGGCGGGTGTCACCGCTGCCGTCCCTGCATCGCCACTGGCCTCCCAGGTGACGTTTTGTCAAGTGGCCGTCGCTTGCCTCCTGGGATTCATCCTCTTCGCCGGGTTCCGCGCGAGGTTGTGGGAGAACAGGGCCGCGGCAGCGGTCTTCCTCCTCCTCATCTGGGTGTCGGTTGCAGGTTTGGTCATTCTCCGGTCGGGTGGCATGAACCCGCTCCTATTCCTGGAGGGCGTCGGCTGGCCATCTTCGAACAGACCCCAGGTGTGGACGGAGAAATTCTCCACCCATTGGTTGCTGGTGCTCTCCTGGTCCACGCTGTTGGCGAGTTCGTCGATCACCCAGGGGCGCCGTGAGATTGTGGGGGCACTGAGCGTGGGCACGGCGTTAGCGATCCTTCTGGATGGTTCGCACAATGCCCTCGGAGCGCTACTCCTGAGTGCGGTGCTGGGTTGGGCCTCGCTGCGATGGCCACGCCCCAGCCGAAGGGCATTGGTGGCGGGAACGGTTTCGTTGTTGCTGCTCGCCCCGCTCCTTTACCGACTCCCCTGGCAGGTTCAACAACACGAGCCTGAGGCCCCGGGGGCTTCGGCTGCCTGGGCCCGCATCATAGACGTACGGGCTGGGATCTGGGAGCGCTCGGCTCAACTCGCCGCAGTCCGACCGTTGGCGGGATGGGGAATCGGCGCGAGCGCGAGCGGGCGGATGCCCGAAGACAAACTCATGGCGGAACAACGAGAGGACGGAGGGGCGGTGGTGACCGGGGAACTACGCAGCAATCCCACCCTTCCCGGGGGACACCCACACAGCCTTCCCCTCCTCGCATGGCTGGATCTCGGCTTGATCGGGGTCTGCCTATTGACGGGCTTCGTACTCTTCGTGGGGCGCAGAATCGCCCGCTACGAGGCACTGCCTCCAGTCCATGCTTGCCTTTGCGCGCTGTTCATGACCACGGTTTCGACCTTCGCCGTCAACTATCCTGCCTGGCATCCCACCGTGCTCTCCATTCTCTGGTTAGGCCCCGTCGTGGCCGGAGCGCTCCTGCCGGTTGGTAAAACCCCGGCCATTGATACCGGGACGCCTCCGGCGAAAGAATCTCCACTCTGAGCCACTGATCAGGGTCCCGTCCTGTCTTCGGCGAAGGCGGATTCCAGGATTCCGAGGGCGCGTTGGGCCAAAAGGTCCCGGTCGAACCTCTCCTCGGCAACCCGGCGCGCCCTCCGGCCCATCCGCTTCAACTCCTCCGTGTCGCCCTCAGCCCGGATCAGGGTCTCGGCGACAGTTTCGGGTGAGCCATCGCGCACCGCAAACCCGATCGCCTCTCCCTCGACGAGATCGGCGATCCAGCCACCAATGTTGATCAGGGTCGGCTTTCCACCGGCGCAATAATCGAAGAACTTGTTGGGCGAGTTGGTTTCCAGGATCGGGACTCGGTCGAACAGGACCAGCCCCAGGTCGCTCGCCGCGATCCAATCCCGCACCTGGAGCTTGGACCGTTCGCCCTCCACACGCAGATTGCGCAGGTCGAATTCCCTCACTCCGCGGCGGAGCAACTCCTCCTCCCGACCCGTGCCGAGGATCGCCACCGTGATGGAGGATCCGGCTTCTTGCAGTCGCCGGCAGACCTCAATCATGTCCCGCACCCGATTCGCCGGCCCCAGGGTGCCACAATAGATTGCCAGAAAGCCTGATATCCCTTCTCGCTCCCGCAACTCCTCAGCCTCGAAGTCAGGGTCGAACAGATCGTTGTCGGAGCAATTGGGGATCATGGCAACGCGCTCCGCCTCGTAACCCGTTCCGATCACCCCTTCCGCCATCCCGGGGGACAGGGTCACGACGCGCCGGCTGTTGCGGTAGATCCATCGCTCGAGTCGGCGCGCGAGCCACTTGAGTGGAGCTGGCCGCAACCATCCGAGTTGGATCGGTGCCTCGGGCCAAAGGTCCCGCACCTCGAACACCAACGGGCATCTGAAGCGCCACGATAGGAGAACGGCGGGGAAGCCCACGGTGAGCGGGGTACTGGTGGCGTAGATCACATCCGGCTTCGGCAGGCGGGCGCCGCTCAGGGTCGCCTGGATGGCGAACAGGAAGAACCGCAGGATCCGCGCCCCCGCGCCCATGGTGTTGTCGTAGGGGATGCGACAGACGTGAATCCCCATCCCGCCGACCTGCGCGGAGCCAACCTGGGAGTGGGAGGACTCCTGCGTCAACTCGGCGCTAGAAGTAAGGATGTCCACCTGGTGGCCGGACTCCACCCAGCGTCGCCCGAACTCGTAGCTACGGGTGCCGGTGGCACCTTTCCGCGTGGCGAAATACTGGTGGATGTAAAGAATTCTCAAAGCCGTCTCACCGGGGCCGGAGGGTCCTCACCAGCAGAGCCCATGGTAATTTGGGGAGGCCGGGCGCGGGAGTCCCCCGACCAGGTCGATGACCGACTTCCCTTGCGACAGCCAACGGTCGAGGAGGCTCTGATCCACCGGGTGACCGAGGATCACCGCCGCGCACTGCTCGAAGGCGTCGACGGATTTGACCAGAAGGTCGGACAAGTCCCCCAACTGCTTCTTGACGAAGGCCTTGTTGCTGCCGGTCAGGTGACTCTCACGAACCTTGGGATCGAAGATTTGAAGTTGGACGCCGTCTTCCCGCAGCCGCTTGGACAGCGTGACCAGTGGGCTTTCCCGGAGATCGTCGGTGCCCGGCTTGAAAGCGAGCCCGTAGAGGCCGACCCGCATCGCCCCGGTCCCGCGGACCAACCTCAAAGCTCGTTGGACCTGCTGTTCGTTGCTGTCCATCAACGCGCCCAGCGTCGGCACGGCCACGCCCCGGGACTCGGCGGCACACAGCAGAGCCCGCAGATCCTTGGGCAGACAGGAGCCACCGAAAGCAAAGCCGGGGTTCAGGTAGGCAGAAGAGATGTTGAGCTTCGTGTCGGCGGTGAAGATGTCCATCACATTCCGGCCATCGATGCCGCAGGCCTTGGAAATAGCCCCGATCTCGTTGGCGAAGACCACCTTCAGTGCGTGGAAGCAGTTGTCAGCATATTTGACCAGCTCGGCGGTCTCGATAGGGGTTTGAAAGCGCGGTGCATCGATCCCTTCATAAAGTTCCAGGACCGGCGCGCCGCAGCCGCTGACCCGCTCGCCGACCACGATTTTGGGCGGATCGTTGAAATCCGCGACCCCGGAGCCCTCGCGCAGAAACTCCGGGTGGAAGACGACGTCGTAGCCGTCCCCGGGCTGACGCCCAGTCTCCGCCGCGAGGCACGGGATGACCGTCGATTGCACCGTCCCCGGCAGCACGGTGCTGCGAAGCACGTATAGAAATGGGTCTGATCGGTCCTTCAGCGCAGCACCGATCTCGGTCGTCACCCGCTCGACGAAGTGGGTCTCCAAAGAGCCGTCGGGACGGGAGGGGGTGCCGACGCAGATGATGCCCAGGCGGGAGTTTTCGACGGCGTCCCGAGGGCAGGTCGTCGCCCTCAGATTGCCATTCTCCACGGCGTTGGAAATCAACGCCGGGGTTCCTTCCTCCACGATCGGGGAACGTCCCTCGTTGACCAGCCTGACCCGCTCGGCATTGACGTCCACGCCAATGACAGAGTGACCTCGTTGGGCCAGACACGCGGCAGTCACACTGCCGACGTAACCCAACCCGAATACGCTCAATTGCATCGATTATCTCCTGGATTTTCATCACTGCCCGGGGGCGGGAAACACGAGGAGCGTCACTATTTCATTTTTGCATCGACAGGCGCAAACAACGCCTCCGGTTCGCTGGATCTCTTGACAGCCTAAGCGGTAAGGGATGCGGGTGGCAAATAAGCGCACATTCACATATTGCAATGCCCCCTCGCCCCAAGGGCCTGCCCCAGCGCTCTCGAGCTGCCCGATGATGATAGGCTCAGCGCCGCTTTGCCTATGTGGATAGGCCACTTCTCGAACTGCCCGAATCACCGCCCAGCAAGACCGAGTGAACACCAATCCAATGAATGACGACAAGGGAACTTCGCCTTCCCGTCAGGTTGCGACCGAAGACGACGGACCCAGGGACCGACGCCTCGATTTGGAAGCCTTGGTCCACTTCGTGGATCAGCATTGGCGGATGATCCTCCTCCCGGGGCTCCTGCTGGCGGCAGTGGCGTGGATTATTTTCGGGTTGCTGGCCACCCCGACCTACCAGGCGGCAGCGACCCTCGTGGTCCTTCCCCCCAAGTTCTCTTCTCGGCTCAAGCCGGAGCCGCTCAATGTCCAGGGGTATCAACGGCTTCTGGAGTCCGACGCGGTCGTGGCGGAGACCGCCCGGCGGCTCGCAGAAGAGAACCTCCTGCCGGAGGGGGTGGCCCTTCGGGTGGGAGACGAGATTCGTTCCCGGATCTTTGTCTCGCGGCGGGCGGAGGAGACGGCCCTCGCCCCTGTGATCGAGGCGTTGGCCCTGGCCGGAACTCCGGATGGCGCGGCATTGACCGCGAACACTTGGGCCGTCGTCTTCCTCGATCACACACGGAACCTGCGGGTCGCGGGTCTCGATCCCACCATCGAGTTGATCGAAAGCCAGTATGCCGCAGAGAGGCAACGGGTCGAGGTGCTGTCGGAGCAGAAGGACGCTGCGACGCAACGCTACAAAGCATCCCTGGATGAGGTCGAACTCACCTGGAGGGATCGTCTGGACGAGGCGGAGAAGCGTTGGAGCCGTCGACTTCTGGAACTCGAGCGGGAAAGCGAAGAGCGTTTGGCCGCGTTCCAGGTCGAGACCCGGGCCCTCATGGAAGCAGTGCTCGCCCAGAGCTTGCCCATTGGACCACCGCTGCCCGACGGGATCGCTGAAGAGCGCCCCCAAGTCCATGCCCAGATCCACAAGGTGGCGACCCTGCGAATTCAGCTCGCGCAGACCCCCCAGCGCTTCTCCCTGGCCAAGGCGATCACGGATGATGCCCTGTGGACGGCGGAGATGCTGCTCCAGGGGGAGGACGGTGGCTTCGCTACCCGGGCGGGGAAGTCGCTGATCACCGAAGAGCTCAACCCGGTCCACGCGGAGATCACCTCTCGTCTGCACCAGGCCGAGATCGACCTGGAAGCGGCGGCGTCAGCGCTGCCGGGAGCGTACCGGAAGGCCCTGACCGAGTTGGAAAGGCGGCAACGGGAACGGAGTGCCGGCTTGTCGCGGCTCCTGGCGGAACGAAAGGTCGCAGTCGAAGAGGCGATGCGGCAGCGGTCTCGTGAGCTGGAAATCCTGCGGCGGGAACGTGACCGGAAGGTGGCGGAACTCGTCCGCCAGCGGGACAGCGAGATTGGCGCCATCGACCGGGATCTCCAGGTCGAAGTGGAGCTCGTCCAATACATGGCGAAAGAAAACCAACAGGCGATGCTCGCACGCTCCGAGAGGGACGTGGCCGACGTCCGGCTCGGTTCCCGAGCCGTGCCGCCGCTGAAGCCCAGGGGGCAGAGCGCCCTTCCCGAGATGCTGGCGGGTCTGCTGCTGGGATGCTTTTTGGGGGCCATGGTGTCCTTGGTCCAGGACGTCCATTTTTGGCTCCGGGAGCGGGACGTCTGAAGCCGTGCGCCGGCGTGCGCAAGGGTTCGCACGGTTGGGCCTGGTCTCGCTCCTGCTGACCATCGTGTCCTGTCAGACAGTGCCGGATCGCGGTCGACCGGGAGCCATGGGTGGAGCCATGGGTGCCACCCGTTTGAGTGATCGAGGGGCCTGCTCGGGAGCCCAGGCTGCCGCAGAATGGGAGCGGATCGTCACCCCCTATCTCGAAGACACACTGTGGACGGAGAACTTCGCGTACGACGCCGGTCACTTCCTCCAGGTGCCGCTCCACGCCGCCTTCGCCCTCGGGCGCCGAGATTGGCAGCAAGCCTTTGGCGACCATTTCCAGAGCTTCATCGACGCCGGGCCGCCGAGGATCGACAATCCCCTCTATCGGTTCCAGTATCTCTATCTTGCCAGCCGCTTCCTGGTCCTCGCGCAGTCTCACCGCCGGATAGATCTGATCCCCGAGGGCCTGCCCGCCGAGCTCTTTCGTGAGGTGCAGCGCGCCTGGGAGATCGAGCCTGCGCGCCATTGGTCCCACGACCCGGAGCGGCAGGGGCTGGTGATGAGGGACCTTCTCGACTGGAAACTCCGGGTACGCGACGTCGAACCGGGGTATCTGCGAGCCTTCCGCGATGAGGAGCTCTTCCTCTTGGTGGTCGCGGCTGACCTGGAAAAGTTCCGTCGCTCCTCCCAAGAGCCCACCGGCTTGGACGAAAACGTCCTCGCGGACGTCCTGGAGACGTCGGACCGCCTCTTTTCCCAGGAACTGAGTCGGCTGGACGATGGCCCCGGCTGGCTACTGCAAGCCGGCGTGTGGTCCTCGCATCCCGACTATCGATACGCCGGCCACGGCCGGCTCGAGCCCAACCTCGATCCGGCCCCCATCGAGGGCCTTTCCATGGATTCGGCCCACCGCCACCGTCTACCCCTTTGGCTGATCAGCCTCGCCGGTGCTCACGACGCGGGCACGAGCGGCCGCACCCACTACCTTGGCTTATGGCGCCAGCTCGAAACCCACTTCATGGAGACGATCCTGGTCTCCCCGGGGCAGGGCTTCCCGGGGTATCGCCTGGTGAACTTCATGGATGGGCGAAACGGCGTCTACCGTTACGGGTACCAGACGTTGGGCGCGGCCCAAGGGTACGGCCCCTACGGGAGGTCCGGGAAGCTGCGACTCGGCTGGTGGCGGTTTCTGCCCGGTCGGCCGCCCTACCGGCTGTATCGCGACCTGTGCGCGGAGCACCCGCTGCCCGAGCCGGTGGCGACCCTCTACACGGGCCCGGCCACCTCCCGCACGCGGCACCCGATCATCACGGAGGTCGAAGACCGGTTCAGGGAGCTCTTGGTCTACCTCGCCGCCGAGATCCCCAGCAGCTTCATCGATCGGTTACCGGCCTCCTGAGCGGGCCTCCCGGTCGCGCGTTGCGCGGCGGGGGAGGGAGCGCAGGACGTCCAGGTCGAGGGCAGCCTCGACCTGGCGTTGGGTCGCCGCATCGAAGGTGCGGCTGAACTTCTCCAGACCAGGATCTCTGAGGGGACCGGCGTTGGCGGCCTTCCAGTCTTCCCCGGGGCGGATGACCCGTTCGGCCGACGCAGCGTAGTCGGACACCATCGATTCCTCAAAAGCCACGTCCAGGAAATCGCACAGTTCGGCCAAGACCGCTTCCGGGTCATCAACCAAGTCTCGGTACCGCACGACGTGGTGACCAGGTTCATCAGCGTACCGTGCCGAGATCGCGATGCAGCGGTTCCAGCGCTGGACACAAGCCTCGACTGACCTGGCCCAGCGCCACGCCTGGGGCTGCTCCAGCGCGGCGACGTGCAATGAGGCCACGGTGGCTCGGCCGTCCCGCACAATGTGGATGAATCGCGGGTGCGCCACGAGGCTCTGGATCCGATCGATGTGGTGGAGGTGACCCGGTGTCTTCTCAACCCAGACATGCTTACCGGCGGAGAGGGTCATAGCATCTAGAGACGCGACGGCGCGGCGGATCATCCGACGCCGGGACCAGGAAGGACGGAGTGGGGGAGGCGAGAATCCGTGGGCCCGCAGCGTCTTGATCCAGCCGCCGAGGTGGAACCAAAGGTAGGCACCGCGAAAAACCCTGCACAGCAAAGCCCGTTTCCCCGTGCCGAAAGAGGTATCGAACAGGTGGCTCTCGGGAAAGGACTCGATACCTGTCGATGCCATCAGCATGCTCTGCAGCAGGGTCGTACCGGAACGGGGGCAGCCAACGAGAAACACCCTGCCGGGATTCAAAAAGGAAGTCATGGCCTTTGATATTATCCTCCCTTCCGCAGTCGGTACGGACTTGAGACCAGGACGTCTGAGTTTGCCGGACCGAGAACCGTCTTCCGTGCGCCAGCCCACCCCAGGGAATCCCATGCCATTGCACCGTTTCACACAGCGGCTTTGCGTCGCGGCAGGGACGCTGGCGTACGCGGGGGTGTTCGCCTGGACCCTCGCCACGATCATCGTTCCCAACTACCAGTACATGGGGTACCTGCAAGCCCCGAGAAGCCTGGGCGCCGGAGTGGCCTTGTTCCTGGTCGCGTGGCTACCTGGCCTGTGGCTGCCATCCCGTGTGACCAAGCCCTCGCAGGTGAGTTGCTGGTTGCTCTATTTGCTGCTCTACGTTCCCGCCATGCTCGTTCCCTACTTCGCGGTCCCCATCAGGCAGGACCGGATCCTTCCCTTGGCTCTCTGCCTCTTGATCTGCTACGTCCTTCTCAGCCTGGTGCCCATACTGCCTCGCATGTCGATCGTGCGCCTGAACCTCGGTCCCCGGACCTACTGGCTTCTCATCGCAGGGATGAGCGCGGTTTTTCTCGGCGTGGTCATCGTGGAATTCGGGATCCAGCTCGAAGGCCTCTCCCTGGAGAACGTTTACGCGTTGCGCGGTGAGTTTCGCCAAGCTCGGGAGAGCTCCGGTGCCCTGGCCCCCTATTTTCTGTCCTGGCAGTCCAAGGTCCTCAACCCGCTGTTGATCGCCTACGGCCTGACTCGGCGCAACGCCTTCGCGCTGGCCGTCGGGGTGTTACTCCAGGTCTACGTGTTCTCCATTACGGGGCAAAAGTCGGTCTTCCTCTCGCCACTGTTGGTCGGTGGGGCCTGGATCGCCCTGCTCCGTGGTGGGCGACTCTTCGGCTCCCTCGCCGCCTGGGGAGCGGCGGGTCTGTTGACGGTCTGCTCCTTCATCGCCGTGGTCGGCGAACCGATCTTCGGTCTCGCCGACCCGATGCGCCCGGTCTCCCTCCTGGTCCGCCGGCTCCTGGCGACACCAGGTCTGCTCACCGGCTACTACTATGACTTTTTTTCCGTCAACCCCAAGGCGCACCTAGGTCACAGCATCCTTAAGGGAGCCGTCGAGTATCCGTATGCCCTGCCACCGCCCCAACTCATCGGCAGTACCTATTTCGAGCACATCGGCACGGTCCCCATCGCGGCCAACGCCAACTTCTGGGCCGACGGTTATGCCAACTTCGGCTTCCCGGGGGTGATCGGTGCTACCGTCCTGCTGGCTGCGGTCCTCTGGTTGCTGGATCGCCTGTCCGACGGTCCGCGCGGACTGATCGCCTGCCTCCTGGTGGCGTTCCCGACCTACAGCTTGGCCAACACAGCGGTGCTGACCGCTCTGCTCACCCATGGCATCGGCTTACTCGTCGTGGTGCTCTACTTCATTCCGTGGACCCTCAACGAGGCCTCCCCCCAGCAGGCTTCGAACAACTAGGAACCGAGGAGATTCGATGGATGTGTATTTCAGCACCGTGGTTCGCGGTGCGCCGATTGAAAAAGGTGGGGAGCTGGTGCGCCTCGACTGGGACACGAAGCGGGTTCTGGGCCGCAAGGCCATCGTGCCCCGAGACCCGGACGTGGACGACCCCAATCCCCGGGGAAGTTCGCGGGGCGGACGGGGCATCCTGGTCCGCCACGACGAGCTTCTTGTCGCCAATTACCACAGCTTGCTGCGGTTCGACCGGCGTCTCAACCCCTTGTCGGGGCATACCGACAATCTCTTCGTCGGTTTGCATGAACTTGCCCAGGTAGAGGACCGGGTTTGGTTGGCCGCCACCTCCATCGACGCCGCCATCGCCATCGATGACGCCGGGCGAGTAGTGGACACATGGTGGCCACGGGAGTGCCCCGAGCTCCAGAAGCACCTGGGGCTCGAGCCCCTTGAAATCGACAAGACGGCTGACAACCGGCTGCGCTTCCTGGGCGACAGCTCCCTGGCCGGGAGCCACACCCACCTCAACGCCGTCGCCGTGGAGGACGGCGAGCTTTACGCTCTCCTCAACCGCTACGGCGTGATCTGGAACGCCACGACGGGCCGGCCCTTCGCCGAGCATCCCGCCCTGGTGGGCGCACACAACCTGCTTTTCATCGGCGGGCGCGTGTTGGTCAATGACACTCGCGGCAAGCGGGTGCTCGTCTTCGACCCCGAAGGTGGTCTCGTCCGAGCCATCGATCTCCTGGGCTTTACCGCGGTGGCTCGCCTCCACCGGCGTCACCGGCCGCGCTATCTTTTGCAGGTGGCAGCGAAGAAGCTGCTGGGCACCCGGGTGGTCGCACGCCCCCTCTTCGTCCGCGGCCTCGCGCATCTCGAGGGATCGAGGTTCCTGGTCGGCATCTCGCCGGCGACGATCCTCGAGATCGACATCGACAGCGGCGAGCTCTTGGACCAATTCCGGTACTCCCGAGACGTGCGGGTGTGTCCCCACGGCCTCGTCGCCATTGCCGACTCTGCCCACGAGGCCGGGACCTCGCCTGACGGCGTGGCGAGCCCGGTGCCGGAGCAGAGCCGGAGGTGACCTCTCGCCGCACCAACGAAGCTGGGGCTTCACTCGGCGCGCGCCTCGCGTCGGGCACCGCTTGGGCGTTCGCAGGGCGCCTGCTGGCAGCGCCGATCTCCATCGGGATCGCGGCCCTGTCCTCTCGAGTGCTGGATCCGGGGGAGTTGGGTACGTACCTGCTGGCCGCCAATATTGTTGGCATCGTCGTGGCCCTGGCCTCCCTGGGACAGGATCTGGTCATCGTGCGGTTCGCCGCCGAGGAGGTCGCCGCGTCCCAGGCCGACAGGGTCGGCCCCCTGGTGCGCCGAGTGGCCTGCATCGTGGCCATCGCATCCGGGATCGCCGCCCTCGCTTGGTTCGCAGGCGGTGGAGACGTGATCGTACGGATGGTGGAGGCCGACGGTCTCTCGGCTGCCGCCGGCCTGGTGGCGTTGTGGATCCTCGCCCTGGCGCAGCTCCATCTCGCGGCCGAGGTGTTCCGCGGCATGTACGACATCCGTCTGGCGACCCTCTTCGCTGCCAGCGGCCAGTCGCCAGGAATCGCGGCCGGGTCGATCCTGGTCGCGGGGCTGCTCGTCCTGTCGCAGCTCTCCCCCCGCCCCGGACTCGGCGCGGTGATCACGGTAACGGTCCTGGCCACCTCGGTCAGCGCCCTTGCCGCTGCTTGGCTTCTCGCACGACGGCTCGGCGCCTCCTTGCTCCGCGGTGGCGGCAAGAGCAGCCGTGACCTCCTCTCCACAGGCGTCCCGCTCTGGGTGTCGAAGGTCAGCCTCTTGGTCCTGCTACAGGCGGATCTCCTGATCTTGGCCGCCTGCCGGCCCCAGGCGGAGGTCGCCGTCTACGGGGTGGCCTCACGGTTGGTGGTCGTCGCCGGCATACCGTTGGCCATCGCCAATTCGTTTCTCCCGCCCATGATCGCCGAGCTGAACTACGCCGGCAAGACCAAGACCCTGGAGCGGTTGCTCCGCGGAAGTGCAACGATCACCGCGCTGCCGGCCGCCCTCGTCCTGATGACCTTCATCGTCTGGGGCCGACCTCTCCTGACTCTGCTCTATGGAGCGCAATACCGGATCGCCTGGCTGGTGCTGGTCATCCTCGGCACGGGGAAACTCATCAACGTGATCATGGGATCGTGCGGCCAGGCGCTGTCCATGACCGGCCACGAGCGCGCCGCAATGGGGATCACCGTCCTGTCCGGGGTGGCGGCCGTAGCCGCCGCCTTCGCCCTGGGCAACGCCTACGGCGCCGTCGGGGTGGCGGTAGCCATGGCGGGAGGAATGGTGCTGCAAAATGCCCTCAGGCTAGGATTCGCCAGGAAGTACCTGGGGCTCTGGACTCACGCGTCGGTCTCGCCGACCCATGTTGTCGAGCTATTCCAGGGTCTCCGCGAGGTCGGCCGGTCCGCGGTGGCTGGGAAGATCGGGCGCGGAGGCCTCTAGCGTGCCGGGCGCCGCATTCGCTCCGGAAGGCTGCGCCGCTCCCTCTTCGAGCAGGGCGAGATACGCCGCCAGGATCTGCAGTCGGTAGACCCCCTCCCACGAGTCGGGGAAATCGCAGTCCACGATACTTGGAGTTACCCAGTCCAGGATCCGGGGGTCACGGTGGTCATGCTGGCGCTTCGCGTACAGGAGGGTAAGTAGGTTGCGGGCGAGGAATCGCCTCTCATTCACCGTGGTGACGCTGTACTCGAAGGCCTGTCCCTCGAAGATCTGGCGGTAGATCTCGTCGGACTCGACGAATTCGCCGAGACGCATCAGCATCATCAGGTCGTACCCCTGATACCTTTCCTTGTAGATCGCTTTCCCGCTTCTAGGCAGGTTGTAGCGCAAGGCACCATTGTCTTCGAAGGCCTGGAGGGAATCGCGGATGTTGGCTTCGAAGTCGGACTGGGAGAACCGTTCCGAACCGAGCACCCGGTTGGCGATCATCCGGCCGATGTCCGAACTGGTGCGGTGGTTGATCGTCCCCTCGGTACTGTGGACGAAGTTCTCGGACAGCTCCACCAATCCCTGGCGGAGCTCCGGGTCCTCGTCATGCTCCAGGTAACGCCAAAGCTCGTACATGAGAAGCGCCTGGATCCTGCCCCGGTACACGGGTTCCGACTCGTCGGCGAAGCTGCGGTAGAACCGCCCATCGTCCCCTCGTCGGGCCAGCATGTGAACGAGAATCTGGCGCGCTTGGTCGAGCGCCCGGGGAGCCTCCCAGGCCTCGTGGGCGAGAATCAAGGATTCCACCATCTCCACCTGCAGGAGAAAGTGAGCGTAGCCGATGTACCCACCCCGTGAGCTCAACTCGAGGAGAAAGTACTTCGAGCGCAAAGGCAATTCCTCTCCGACGCGAACCGTGTGGTGAGAACCGAAGTTCCGGGTCGGCGCCAGGTAGAGCTGGCTCGCGTCTCGGGAAACCAGCATGTGGATCCCCCAATCCGCGTCCGTTCTCGCAACGAAACCGGCGTCGGGCGGAGGGTTGACATAGTCGGCGGGATCGATGGGCTCCAGGCTGAGGCTGGAGCCGTGTTTTTCCCGCTCCGGATTCCCATTGACCACGAAGCCCTGGATCGCCGATTCGTCGAGAATCCGTTTCCTGGTGCAGTCGAACAGGGTGCGCGCCTCGGCCGGGGAGAGGGACGCTGAGGCGGAAGGCGATGGTTGAACGGGGGCGTTGCAGGAGAAGAGCAAGATCACGCCAATGAATAACCACATCATCATGATTCCGCACGTTAGCACAGAGAGAACCCAAAGATGCATCCGATCGGAGACCCACTTCAGCAGCTTCGGTCATCGACGAGGACGCCCACCGCCGAGCCTCCGACCCCCTGGCTCTGGCGACGTGGGCATGACGCTCTGTCGCACAAATTCGCGGGATGCCTTACAATGGTCGTCCGTCTGGTTTACTCGGTCAATCCATCAGGAGGTAGTCTATGTACAATTCTCATGAATCTCTCCGCTTCCGGCTCTCGATGCTCTTTCTGGCGGTCATTCTCGTAGCCCCGGTGGTGAGCGCCCAGGGTACCTTGTTCGTCGAGAACGACAAGGTTGGAATCGGGGTCCAAGTCCCCACCGCCCCCCTCCATGTCCGCGGCGACGGCTCGGCCAGTATTTTCGTGCAGGACGTAGATTCGACGGTGGCCCCGAGAATCCTGTTCTTGCTGGAGAACAATGGGCCGACCAAGTTCCGGCTGAATAATCTCGCGGGGAGCGAGTGGAACTTCCAGGCGTCGAACACCGGCTTTGTCGTCTCCCAGTCCGGCACCGGCGGTGCCGAGTTGTTCGTGGCCAACGACGGAGCGGTGCAGATGGGTTTCGGCGGTAGTGCGGTGTTCGACATGGACAGCGCCGGACACCTGTCCGTCACCTCTCTCACCGAAACCTCCAGCATCGATGCCAAGACCGGCTTCGAGAGCCTGGACGCAACGAGTGTCCTCGACCGGGTTCTCGACCTCGGCATCCAGGAATGGAGCTACGCGGACGATGCGGCCGGAGCACGCCACGTCGGGCCGGTGGCGGAGGAATTCTTCGCCGCCTTCGCGTTGGGCGGAGATGGCAAGCACATCGCTCCCCGCGACCTGGCGGGGGTTGCCTTGGTGGCCCTGCAGGAACTCCACCGCGAACTCGAACTCAAGCAGGATCGGATCGCCCAACTCCAGGCACTGCAGGAGGCTCAGGCGGCTAAGAACGAGGAGCTTGAACAGCGGCTGGCGGAACTCGAATCACGACTGGCGCCCTGAGGCGGTCAGCGGGGCGGGGCATGCGGTTCCTGGGGGAGACCCTCTACAGGTAGCCGAGTGCCCGTAAGCGCTCAACCATCTCCTCATCGAGCCGTGAGCCGTTGACCTCGAACGGGGTGAACCCCGAGGTCTTCCACAGGCTCACACTGAAACCGGACGGTTCGGCAGGTGCGTGCTCCGACGCGAGAGCCTGGCGAGGATAGGCTGCGAGCTCGATAGGTAGGGACTCCGGGTGTCGAGTCCCGTCCCCAAGGGTGATCAAGTCCGCGGACAGCGTCTGCCCCGTCTCGTCGGACAAGTGAATGCGCAGGCTCTGCGCGGCATGCAGGATGACGAGGACATCGACGTCGCCCGGCTCCAAGGAGAACCTGAAATCCATTCTGACCGAGCCCTTTCTCACGGCCAGCGCATCATCCGCCTCCAGGCCCCAATCCCGGACCAGGTCTCGAGGATCGTGGGACCCTCGCCCTGGGGGAGTCAACTCCAAGTGCCCGGTGAGGGTGCGCTGTTCCGTGCTCCGGTTGGAAACCCTCAACAGGTACCTCTGGTCCACCGACTGTAGGTATCCGAAGACGGCGTCTCTGAGTTCCTTGCTCACCGGGCCGTCCTCGCGGTGGGCGGGCTCGGAACCGTTGCTGGCGATCCGAAACCATTCTTCCGCGCCGACGTCCCCGCGGACGGGCTCTTCCAGTGACTGCGCGAGCGTGCTCTGGTAGTTGAACTTCTGGTCTCTCCTGAGCAGGCTCGTGATTTTGACCCCGTCCTTGTTGGTCTCCACGAAGAATGAACGGGAACGTGGGGGAGGGGAGGCACCGGCCACCGTCGAAGCCAACGAGCGCCCCTGGATCTCCGCCAGGGGAGTCAGGCCGGAAAGCGCCAGGAGCGTCGGATAGACGTCGATGATCTGCACCGGGTCATCGACGACCCGGTGCTCGTCCATCCACGAGAGGCGGATCATCAGTGGGACCCTGATGAGCGGTTCGTGATGGGAACGTCCATGGCCCACGACGCCCGGCTCGTCCTCGAGCATCTCCCCGTGATCCGACATCAGGACCTGAATCTGGGGCCGGTCCCCGCGCCTCGCTTCGAGCGAGTCGAAGACCCGTCCGAACAGGTGGTCCGAAGCAGCGACCGCGGAGTCGTACAGGCTGTCAGAGACAGCGCGGCGGCTCTCATGGCTGAGTCGGCTGTATTGTTGACTTTCGTAGATGTCGTTTCCCTGCAACAGGCGGGTCTCCACGGCGGTACCGGTGAGAACGTTTTCCACAAATTGTGTATATCCCTCCTTCCACTCGTGGGTCTGGTAGTGATGGAAGAAGAGGAAGAAGGGGCGGGGCCCGACACTCTCGATATAAGCCTCGAGCTGCGCCAGCCGATCCTCGGTGGTGGCGAGGGAGAGATTGAACTCACGGAATCGTTCGAAGCCGCGATGCAGGCCGAACCCGGAGCTCACGAAACCGCCATCGGTCACCGCGATGGTCGCGTAGCCGGCGAGCCGGTACGTTTCCGCCAAGGTGATCGCGTCGGCTCCGAGCGAATAGGCGCTCGTGTCCACCCCGTGCTCCAGTGGTCGCAGGGAGGTGAACAGGCTCGCGTGGGCTGGCAGCGTCCAACTGCTCGTGCTGTAGGCGCGCCGGAAGGCGGTGGAGTGATGGAAGAAATCGTCTCTACGCGGGCTGATCGGCTCGGGGTAGCCATAGGCATGGAGCCTGTCGGCCCGCAGGGTGTCTTCGAGCACCACCACCACTGAGGGAGTCCGCCGGTCGGCCTGAAACACGGCCGGAGAGCTCCACGCGGCGTACGCCGGTGCGTCCGTCGGCGCTCCCGCCGACCGCCGCAGCTCGAAGACGAGGGTCACCTTCCGGTTGGCCCAACGGGTGAGCGGCACGAGGATCTCCCGCCACTGCCGATCCCGCGGATTGGTGGCGGGGGAGAGACGGGTCGAGTAGAGGTCGGTCCGCGCTCCCTCCTCATCCAACAGGTGGACGGAGGCCTCCACCTCGCCGGTCAGGGCGTGGGAGGTGACCGGCACGCCGAGAGCCGCTGAAAGGTACGGGTCGGACGGTAGGCGAACCTCTGCTGGGTGGCGCGACGGCACCTCTACCAACCGGGCGGGCCGGGTGTCTTGATTCAACGTGATCTCGCGTCGGGCAGCGGCCAGCCGGGTCAGGTAGCGGTCGGCGTATCGCAGAGCCCGGATCGAGCGAAGGGCTACGGTTCCGCCCGCCCCTGGCGTGAACCGGAGTTGCAGGTATCGTGTGTCGGCTCCGGTCACGCCGGCGTCGGCGAGATCGAAGATGAACCGGGTGAAACCGTCTTCCGCCGGCTCCTTCGCTATCCTCGAAATATCGAAGCGGTGATATTTTGGAGGCTTCGCGGCGTAGAGGAGTTGGAAGCCCACCGCCTCGGGGATCCGTGCAACGATCTCAAATGCCTGGACGCCGTCGAGGGAGTCAGGCACAGGCAAGACGAGCTGAGGCCTCTTACCCACGGGTTCAAAGTCCAGGGTATTCCCGGAGAAGGTGTACCGGTGTGCCACGCGGCGGAGGGCGAAGGTGTCGAACCGATCCTCGGTCGCGTCGAACAGAGTCGCCAGAGGAGAGTACGATCTGGCGGCTTCTACCGCTGGCCGGCCATCGACCGTGAGGAGGGGCTGATGATCTGGCACGCCCTCGCCTCCGACCGGGGTGGTTCCCGCTCCACCGCAGGCAAGCCCCAGAGAGGCGGCGGCCAGGACCAGCAGAACTCGCATCAACGGCCCCGAAAGAATTTCGGGGCAAGGCGACCAACTCGGGAGACCGTGCATCGGCGTGACCTTAGCATCGCGCAGGGGAGTGGGATCCGGACCGGTCCCTGGCCTACGCTCTGGTCTTGCGTCGAAAGATCTCAAGGATCGCGGTCTCCAGGTGGGAGACGATGTGATCCCAGCTATACCGCTCCACCGCCAGTTCCCTGGCCCGCCGGCCCATCGCGAGGCGTGCCTCCGGTTCGGACAGCAACTGGCTGACGGCATCGGCGAACCGCTCGGGATCGTCGGTGATGTGAGCGTGCTCACCATCCCTCAGATCGAGGCCGTGGGCGCCCTTGTGGGTGGTGACGATGGCCTTGCTCATGGCCATGGCGATGGGGATCTTGTGCTTGACCCCACTCCCCATGCGATGGGGTGCGACGACCACCGCGGCGCGCTCGATGTACGGGCGCACATCCGGCACGTACCCGGTGACCTCGATTCCCGGATGCTCGGCCAGGGCCCTGACTTGGGGAAGGGGGCTGCCACCGACGATGTAGAACTTCGCGTCCGGATGTCGGGCACGAATGGCAGGAAAAACCTGCTGGCTGAAAAAGACTGCGGCATCGACGTTCCTCATTGCGTTCATCTGCCCCACAAGGACCGACGAGCCAGGCTCTTCCGCCTGCTGTGATCCGGGAGGGAACTCGTCCAGGTCCACTCCGTTGGGGGCCACGAGTCGCGGCATCCCCGGCGGCGAGACCTCACGGGTGAGCTCCTTTTCGTTCTCTGAAACGGAGATCGACAGATCCACAGCACGGTAAAGGCGGCGCTCAGCGCGCCTGACCAGGATGCGATTGAAACGAGCGTAGGCCTTCACCCACCATCGGTCGCTTCCCTTGGCCATCAGGTCCCAAAGATAGGAGGAGAGGTCGTGCTGGTCGAGGATACGCAACTTCCCCAGGTTCGGCGGCAGGTGTTGGGCGGCTGCGATCCTGCTGCACCACACCAAGTCCGGGGAAAGCTCACGCCCCTTCTGCTCCACGGCAGTCTGGAAACGCTGGTTGTGGAGAAGATTCAATTCATAGGGTCGCCCGGTGAACAGGCTTTTCAGACCCGCGGGAACGCGGGCGAGACGGTGAGGGACTGTTTGCACCGTGGTGCAGTAGCGGAGGGCCTCTTGCTGCGACTCCGCGCTGAGATCCTGCTCCGACCAGGCCAGTGCGAGGAGGTGTACCTCATGACGTTTCGAGAGCCGCTTGATGAGGTTGGCGACCCGCAGCTTGCCGCCGCCATGGGGCGGGAAGGGAAAGAATGAGGTGAGGTAGAGGATGCGGAGGCGTGAGGCGTCCATCAGACGGACTCCAGGTCTGGGCCCACGGCGGGGACGAAGTGTGGTTGATAGCCGATCACACGGCGCCTTTGGAACTCAGTGGGTGAGGGAATTTCGATGGGACCCGTCGGAGCGGTAGTCAGGGCTCTGGAGGGGCGACGGGTTGCTGTGTTGCGCGCCAGGACCATAGCACAAAGCTCTTTGTCGTGGCGCGCAACTCGCTATCGAGAGCCACCTAGAGAAAAGGCGGGCCCAGGTGGGCCCGCCTTTCAATCCAGCGGTACGACTTGGTCTTTAAATCACTTCTGGCTGGTCGTCTCACCCTGGTGGAGCAGCGTTTCCAGTGCGGCAATGCGCTCTTCCAGCTCCGTGATGTAGCCGGTGGCGGTCTCCAACTCAGCGATGCGGGCTTCCTTCTCCTGGACCTCTTCGTTGAGGCCCTGGATGGCCGCCAGCGCGACACCATGCAGATCGATGGTGTTGAGCTTGCCATCGACCTCGAGGAAGTCGAAGGCCGCGCTGAAGTCTTCGGTCACCGGACCGATGTGGCGCCGGCCCTCTGCGTCGGACTTGTAGGTCCAGACTGACACCGGCACCCGGGCCAGGCGCTGCAACATCTCCCGGTTGTCCACCGCGGAGAAGCCTTCCTTCAGCGTCCTCGACGACGGGTAGTTGGTGCCGTTGGCAGTCAGGTCGCCGGTGATGAGCAGATCGCCGTTGTTCCCCAGGTCGAAGGTCAGGGCGCCAGTCGTGTCACTGTTGACCGTCAACCGCCCGTTGTTGTTGAGGAGCAGGTTGGTGGCGGTGCTCAAGGAGGCGTAGGTCAGGTTGCCGCCGGGGGTGACCTGGATGTCCCACGTCTCGCCGCCGACGTCGGTCAGGCGAACCGTCGGCTGGGAGGCGCTCTCGATGTCCAGGTTGGCGTCTGGAGACGCCGTAGACAAGCCGACGTTACCGCTGGCGGCGACATACAGCGCGTTGGTTGGCGCTCCCGGAATGATCTTGAACGGAAGGGCCGACCCGTTCGTCACGTCGCGGACGAAGAAGTTCGTCTCGTTGCCGGCCACGTCCCAGATCTGTGAGGCGAAACCGGAGGACCCGTCCTGCTCCAAGCGCAAGGTCGGGCTGTCTCCATTTTTGCTATGGATCTCAACCACCGGCAGGTTGGTGCCGAGACCGAGCCTCCCGCTGCTGTGCACGTATAGGGAGTTACTAGGGGCACCCGCCAAGATGGTGAACGGCGTCCTGCCGCCGTCAATGTCATCGATGGAGAACTTGTTGGCGCCGCCGTTGTCGGACTCATTGGCGGTGAGCTGCCAGTCGTTCGAGGGGAAGCTGCCACTGGACGAGGTGTCCTGAAACTTGAGGCGCGTGTTGTTTTCCTTCAGGCGCAGGGTGTCGAAACCGAAGTTCTCTCCGTTGACGCAGTCCATGCCGATGCAGGCGCTGCCATCAACGATGAGGTCGTCGGCGATGACCTGGTCGGCGGCGGTGGCCAGCAGTGCCTCGCCGGAGGCCGAGGCCACGCTGTCGGGGCCGGCTGAGATGGCCAGTCGCGGCTCGGTCTCGCCGGACGGCCGGATGATGGCGCCGCCGGTCACCCGGAAGTGACCGCTCTGCACGAGTTGATCTCGGGACGGCAGGTCCGCCGGGGTGAATGTGGTGCCTTCGGCCCGGGCCTGGGCCATCAGGCGGCGGGACTCGCCGGAGAGCTCGGGGGTGGCGGTGAGCTGCCAGGAGTAGGAGCCATCGACGTTGCCAGCGATGTTGGCCAGGCTGAAGGTCGGTGTCTCGCCGGCCGCGAATTCTCGCTCCACGATCCCGTCGGGGCCGGAGATGACGAGGCTGAAGGCAGCCTGGCTGTTAGTGGGCACCCAATCGACCTGGGTGGTGCCCAGGAGGACGTCGGCGACCCCGCCGGTGGCGGGGGCGGCGTAGAGGGGGGCGGCCAGAAGGACCGCCAGGGCGAAGAATGTGGTGAGTTTGATGCAGCGATTCGTCCGCAGCATTGGTGAATCTCCTCTCATCTGATTCCCAGTTTTTCATGGTCGCGGCGTCCATCGCGCACCGATGGTGACCGCGGGGATCCCGGCGGGATCAAGTCTTACAGCAACTTCAGGCAATGCAATTTATTGAACCAGGTACGCAGAAGTATACCACGTAGGGCGAGCCGTCGGGGAGTCCTCTGTCAAAGGTATGTGTATCTGCTCCGCAAAGTGTTACGCGGTGATCGTAGGCAGACACAAACAGAACGGGCCCGGGAAGGAAATCCCGGGCCCGCCGTCATGCAGGGGCCGATGCAGTAGGCAACTGCGTCGGCGTTCTCGTTACTGCTGGGTGGTGTCGGCCTCGCTGAGCTGAGCTTCGATGGCGGCGAGCCGCTGCTCCAGTTCGAGGATCCGGGCGTCCTTCTCGCTCACCACTTCGTTGAGCCCCTGGATCGCCGCCATGGCGACGCCGTGGAGGTCGATGGTGTTGAGCTTGCCATCGACCTGGAGGAAGTCGAAGGCGGCGCTGAAGTCCTCGGTGACTGGCCCGATGTGGGGCTGCTTGTCGGTGTCGGACTTGTAGGTCCACACCGACACCGGCACCCGGGAGAGGCGCTGCAGGACTTCCCGGTTGTCGACCGCGGAGAAGCCTTCCTTCAGCGTCCGCGACGACGGGTAGTTGGTGCCGTTGGCCGTGAGGTCGCCGGTGATGATGAGATCACCGTCGTTCTTCAGGTCGAAGGTGAGGGCGCCGGCGGTGTCGCTGTTGACGGTCATCCGGCCGTTGTTGTTGAGCAGGAAGTTGGTGGTGGTGCCAGTCGCTTCGTACGCCAGGTTGCCGCCGGTGGTGACCTGGATGTCCCATGATTCACCACCGGTGTCGGTCAGGCGGAGGGTGGGCTCCGAGCTGTCCTCGACCTCCAGCTTGGTATCCGGCGACGTGGTTCCCACGCCAACCCTGCCGTCCCGCACCACCAGCGCATTGCTGGCCGAGCCCGGGAACACCCGGAACGGAAGGGTAGAGCCGTTGGTGGCGTCGCGGACGAAGAAGCTCGTCTCGTTACCCACGATGTCCCAGCTCTGGGCCGCGAAGCCGGAGCTGACGTCCTGCTCCAGGCGCAGGCCGGGGGAGTCGCCGGAGACGGCGTGGACCTCGAGCACCGGGTTGGAGGTGCCGACACCGAGCTCGCCGCTGCTCTCGACGTAGAGCGAGTGGGACGGCGCGTTGGCCTCGATGGTCATGATGTTGCGGCTGGCGGTGGCGTCGATGACGCGGAAGTACTCACCGCCACCGTTGACGTTGGAGTTGAACTCCAGGCGCCAGTCCTGGTTCGGGAAGGAGGACGCGGTGCTGGTGTCGTCGGCGTGGATGCGCAGGTTGTTCTCCTGCAGGCGGATGGTGTCGGCGCCGAAGGTCGGGTTGTTGGGGCAGTCGAAGCCGACGCAGAGGCTGTTGTAGACCACGCCATCGGGGCTGATGATCTGCGCTTCCTCGGTCACCAGGCCCAGGGGGTTACTTGCCTGGGAGACTCCGTCACCGTTGTCGAGCTGCACCTGCAGGCCTTGCTTCTCGACCTGGGTGAAATCGACAATGCCACCCTCACGATCGACCTCGAAGAAGCCGCTCTGGATGAACGGTCCCTCGGGCAGGAGACCCTTGCGGCGCAAGGAGCGCACCATTTCCTGGTCGCCCTTGGCGCGGGCCTCGTTGAGCGCTTTGCGAATGCTGGGATCCACATAGGGCTCGATGCGGAGCTGCCAGTTGTAGGAACCGGTGGGATCGTCCGGCTCGAGCTCGCTGATCTCGAAGAACGGATCTTCGCCGGCTTCATAGGTGCGCTGGATGATCCCGCAGGGGGTCGATAGGGTGAGGTGGACCCGCTCGTACTCCGCCTGCATCTGCCAGCGGATGTACTCACGGCCGTTGTCCAGCACCGACAGGTTTCCTTCACCCAGGTCCGGTAAGCCGGCCGCCATGGTGGTGGGTGCCAACACCACCACCAGGAGAACCGCCGTCGCCCAGCTCAAAATATTGAATCTCTTCATAGCTTTTTCCTTCCTCTTTCATCGCTTCCACCCTCCCGCCGGGCCCACCGTACACCGGTGGTCGCTCCAAAACCCGTCAGGAGGGCATTACCCACCCCGGGCCCGAGGGCCAGGGGCGAGACCTTAAATCTGGTCATATGGGCGTAATTATACACGCATGCGCATCCCCTATTCGCGACATCTCTCTCATTCGCTGGGGACCTCTTGTGCGTCCGCGCCAGCGGGCCCCGAGGGGACCGGAGGACGGCAAGGGGGGCCGGAACGATACCGCTCCAGGTCCGTCTCGTAGGCCGGGACCAGCCCGTCTGCGCCTTGGTTCTGGGCGGCCGCGATCAGTTTGCTCTGCCAGGCCGCGGCTTCTTCGCACTGTCCGGCCTCGGCCAGGGCCAGGGCATAGACCTCGCCACTGGCCAGGCTCTGCCCGGCGGCGAAGTAGCGTTCCGCGAGGATCATGGCGCGCTCACCGTCGCGCAACTCGGGCTGTGGGGCGGCGGCGAGCATGCGGGCCAAGGTGCCGAGCAGGTTGACGCTGGCGGGCACCGCCTCGAAACCGGCGTCGGCCCGCGCCAGCGCGTCGGCGAAGCGGCCGGCGGAGAGCAGTAGCCGCACCTCTCCGAGGTACGCTCCCTCGCCGGCCCCGGGCAGAAGCTGGGCCTGCCGATACAGGCCCACGGCCGTCGCCGGGTCCTGCGCCGCCACAAGGTCGGCCAGGGTGGTCAGCACCACCGGGTCCTCGGGGTCCAGGGTCGCGGCTCGGCGCAGGTGAAGCTCCGCTCCCCGCGGCTCGCCGGTAGAGAGGAGTAGGGCTCCCAGGTTGTAGTGGACGTTGGCGTTCTCCGGGTCCAGGGCGAGGGCGTCCCGCAGGTGGTCTTCGGCGCCCTCCAGGTAGCCGATGCGGGACAGGGCGGTGGCCAGGTCGATCTGGGCGGTGACGCTGTCGGGGGTGGCCTCGGTGGCACGGTGGTAGGCGTTGGCCGCCTCGGCGAAATGGCCGGCGCGGAAGGCCATGTGGCCGCGCAGCAGGTGCACCCGCTCACCGGACTTGAGATTTTCCAGGTCGGCGACCAGCGGATC
>Ga0102947_1000035_pt1 | contig 45049 bp, 30 predicted proteins | sample SalPon2A_A_D2_MG_FD_78210 | JGI IMG/M metagenome (GOLD analysis project Ga0102947, IMG submission 78210) | Soil microbial communities from South San Francisco under conditions of wetland restoration - Salt Pond MetaG R2A_A_D2_MG | ecosystem: Environmental > Terrestrial > Soil > Wetlands | place... | reverse complement strand
TGGGCCATGGGCATCGAGATCTATGAAGGCTACGGTCTGACCGAGACCTCGCCGGTGATCGCGGTCAACCACCCGGGCCGGGCGCGCCTCGGCACGGTGGGGCCCATCATCCCGGGCATCGAGGTGGAGATCGCCGAGGACGGCGAGATCCTCACCCGGGGGCCCCACGTGATGCGGGGGTACTTCAACAACCCCGAGGCCACCGCCGAAGTGATCGACGACGACGGCTGGTTCCACACCGGCGACATCGGCGAGATCGATGACGACGGCTTCCTGCGCATCACCGACCGCAAGAAAGAGATCATCGTCAACGCCTACGGCAAGAACGTCGCCCCGGCGCCCATTGAGAACGCCCTCAAGGCGAGCCGCTGGATCAGCCAGGTGGTGATCATCGGCGACCAGCGCAAGTTCCTCACCGCCCTCGTCGTGCCCGACTTCGAAGCGCTCCAGCCGTGGGCCGCGAAGAACGGCAAGGCCGGCGCCTCCAACGCCGAGTTGGCCGAGGACCCGGAGGTCCGGGCCCTGGTCGAGGCGGCGATCCAGGAGCAGAACGAGGACCTGGCCCGCTACGAGCAGATCGGCACCTTCACCCTCCTGCCGGACGAGTTCACCCTGGAGGGTGGCGAGCTGACACCGACCCAGAAGGTCAAGCGCCGGATCATCCACGACAAGTACTCCGCAGAGATCGAGCGCATGTACACCCGGGCGGCCGCCGATCAGGCCTCCCGGGACTGACACGACCTCGACACCGACCCCAGTGCATTACGCTGTCGCGCACCCCGGCCCCGCTCCCCGCGGGGCGGTGCGCACGAGAAAGGACCCATCGTGACCGCTTTTCGTCTCGACGTTGCCGACGACGGCCTCGCCACCCTCACCTTCGACGCCCCCGGCCGCAAGCAGAACGTCTTCGACCGGGAGGTTCTGGAGGAGTTGGACGGCTTGGTGGCGGACCTCGCCGGGCGCACCGACATCGGTGTGCTGGTGCTGGTCTCCGGCAAGGAGCGCGGCTTCATCGCCGGCGCCGACGTATCCCTCATCGAATCGCTGAACGATCCCCAGGAAGCTGCCGAGGGCTCCCGCGCCGGGCAGCGCGTCTTCTCCGCCTGGGAGCGCCTGCCCTTCCCCACCGTCGCTGCCATCAACGGCGTCTGCCTGGGGGGCGGCACCGAGCTCTGCCTGGCCTCCACCTACCGCGTGGTGGCCAACTCCGACAAAGTGAAGATCGGCCTGCCGGAGGTCAAGCTGGGCATCCTCCCGGGCTGGGGCGGCACCACCCGCCTGCCCCGCCTCCTCGACCTCCCCGACGCCCTGGACATGATCCTGACCGGCCGCAACCTGCGCGCCAAGCAGGCGTTCAAGAAGGGCTTCGCTGACGCCCTGCTGCCGGCCACCGGCTTCCTCGGCTACGTGCGTGACTTCGCCCGCCAGCACAAGGGCAAGACCCGCTCGCTGTGGGACGGTTCCGGCTTCGACGTCAAAGAGCTGTTGATGGAGAAAAACCCGCTGGGCCGCAAGATCGTCTTCGACCAGGCGCGAAAGACCGTCATGGACAAGACCGGCGGCAACTACCCGGCGCCGCTGGCCGCCATCAAGGTGGTGCGCACCGGCCTGGAGGACGGCCCCCGGGCCGGCTTCGAGGCCGAGGCCCGGGCCTTCGGCGACCTCGCCACCTCCGGCGTCTCCAAGGCGCTGATCCACGTCTTCAACCTCACCGAGGACGTCAAGAAACTGGAGGGCCTGCCCGACGGCGAGCCCCGGAAGGTGCGCTCCGCGGCGGTCCTCGGCGCCGGCACCATGGGTGGCGGCATCGCCCAGTTGGTGGCCCACAAGAAGGGCATCCCGGTGATGATGAAGGACATCCAGCAGGACGCCCTGGGCACCGGCATGGAGGAGGTGGCGAGCCTGTTCCACAAGCTGCAGAAGAAGCGCCGCATGTCCGAGCCGGAGGCGAAGGCCGCCATCCAGCTCGTCCACCCCACCCTCTCCTTCGACTCCTTCCACCGCGTCGATCTGGTCATCGAGGCCATCGTCGAGAAACTGGCGGTGAAGCAGAAGGTGATGGCCGAGGTGGCCGGCCAGGTGCCCCCGGGCACGGTGCTGGCTTCCAACACCTCGTCGCTCTCCATCGACAAGATCGCCGCCGAGGTGCCCGAGCCGGAGAAGGTGGTGGGCATGCACTTCTTCAACCCGGTGCACAAGATGCCGCTGGTCGAGGTGGTCTTGGGAGAGCGCACCAGCGCCGAGGCGGCCAACACCGTCTTCGAGCTGTCCCGGACGTTGGGCAAGACCCCGATCCTGGTCAAGGAGACCCCGGGCTTCCTGGTCAACCGCCTGCTCACCTTCTACTCCATCGAGGCTCAGTGGTTGGTGGAGGAGGGCTACCGGGTGGAGGACATCGACCGGGCGATGAAGGCCTGGGGCATGCCCATGGGCCCGCTGGCCCTGGGCGACGAGGTGGGGTTGGACGTGGCGGTCCACGTCGCCCAGATCCTCCACGACGCGTACCCGGACCGCCTGCCGCTGCCGGAGTGGCTGGGGCGGCTGCCGGAGGAAGGGCTCCTCGGCAAGAAGTCCGGCGAGGGGATCTACAACTGGGAGGACGGCAAGCGCAAGGGGGTCAACCCCGAGGCCGCCAAGGTGGTAGGGATCTCCCCGACCATCGAGGAGCCGGACCCGCGCTACCTGCAGGAGCGCATGGTGTTGCCGATGATCGACGAGGCGGCCCGCTGCCTGGAGGAGAGGGTGGTGGCCACCGCCGGCGAGCTCGACCTGGCGATGATCTACGGCACCGGCTTCCCGCCGTTCCGCGGTGGTCCCTGCCGCTGGGCCGACGTCCAGGGCCTGGCCTGGGTGGTGGAGACCCTGGAGCGGTTGACCACCGTGGGCGAGCGCTACGCCCCCAGCGACGCCCTACGCCGCACCGCCGACGCCGGAGGCTTCTACGAGCGCTTCGGCAACATCGGCGACGGCGAGCCCATCTCCGGCGGCCAGGCCGAGGAGTGGCAGGGCGAGCCGGTGAGCGCCGAGTAGCGGCTTTCGCTGGTACGGACGTACGCGAGACGGCCCGGGTGCGAACCCGGGCCGTTTTGCGTTTGGGACGGGAGGTCGGTTGAGGTGGATGGGGGGTAGTGCCCGAAGACGGGTGGGTCGGGGGCTTCCGCGCCGGGGCCGCTCGCTTTCTGGGTGTAAGGGCGGGGGCTCGCTGCACTTCCGCGGCCCCGGAACGCCGGTGCCCCGCAACGGACCTTGCCAATGGCCGCTCCAGAGCACCCCGACGCGGAAGCCCCCGACCCACCCTCACCCGGTTTATCGGTCGCCGTTTGAACACGACGATTGCCGGAAGCTAGTGAAGTAAGTGCGAAATTGTTGTCCCCGAATCTTGAGCTCGTGCAGCGAGGTTGGTACACGGTTACACGACACGGGAGGCAAGACGATGCTTTTTCCTCGACGGACAGGCCGAATTTTCCTCATGCTGGCGCTCATCGGCACCCTGACCCTGCCGATTGCGGCGCAAGCCGACAACACTCTCTACCAAGCCATCGACGATGCGTGCAACAAGTCCGAGAGCGCGTTGAACGAGGCGCTCGACCAACAAGCCTGGAAGCGACCCGCGGCATGCGAACCGGGAAGTAACTTCGACGTGGATCTCTGCCGTGACTCCTACGCGAAGATGATCCGAGACGAGACTCGCCAAAAGATTGCTGACCAAAGCAAGAGCATTCGCCAGACGTTCTGGTCCGCCCTCGCCGCTCAACCTGCCGACCAGGTGAATCCAATGCACCAGGCCATCGGCCAGGTGATGGACCAGCTCTCTCAAGAATTTCCCCGTGAGGACGTGATCGAGAAGCAGTTGAAAGACCTTCAATCCGCAGACCTCCAGAAGGATCCGCCCGATCTCTCTCCGATCGCCAAGGCCGCCGTGGCCGGCTTCGGACAGGCCTGCCGGACCCGTGCGGTGGCTGCCTTGGCGGCGGAGGGCACAACCCTGTCTCGCTTGGCGCAAGACGATGGAAGCGCGTACCTGGCCAGCTTGCGCAAGGAAACCGGCTTCTCACAGGTCGTCCGTTGCGTGTGGCAGACCGGCACGAAGCATCATCGCCTGGACTGTGCTCCAGGGCTTCGAGTGACGGGCCACGACGTGGCAGTGATCCAGATCCTACCTCCGGCGGACGAGAAGTTCCGTCTGCGGTGGGTCCAGGCCATCGGCGCCGAGGAACTGCCTGGTGCGAGCAACCGTGAGGAGGACCCCTACCGCAAGAGACTGCATTGCCCTGGCTATGAGGGGAAAGGACCGATGAACCTGGCGTGCGATGAGCTCTGCTTCAGCAGTGAGGGGCCTTGTGATTCGGGGACCTTTCGCCCCTTGAAGACCCAGAGTGCCGAAGTGGCCGTCCACAGCCAGCGATGGCTCAACACTACTTACGGATGTGCGGTTCACCGCAAGGAATGCGCCCAGAAGCGGCTACGTGGTGGCAGCACGAATACCCACGCCGCGAAGCTGACTCTGCTCACCAAGGGTAGGTCCCCGGTAATCCGAGTTCGCGCCATGGACGAAAAGGGAAACCTCGCCGAAGGTGAAGTGCTGGTCGGCTACCAGCGGTGGAGAGTGGAGACCGGAGGCTTCATGGGGTTCTCGGGACTCGTGGATGATGAGGTCGTGACTCAAGCCGACGAGGACGATTCGACCAAGGTCAAGATAGTTAAAATCCGTAAGTCGGACTCTTACGCTCAGGAGACAGGCATCTTCGTCAACTTCATCCCCAGCAACTACGAGGCTTTCGGAGTGTCCCTCGGCTTCGCCACCGCCGATGGGAGCGCTCCCTCCGTCTACGTGGGGCCAACGATTCGGCTACGGACTTTCGGCAACCGGGGACTCGCCTCGCTGAGCTTCGGGGCGGTAATGCGCCAAGTAGACCGCTTCCCGGACTTGAGGCACCTAAGGGCCATCCACCCACCGGATCAGGGAGTTTACACGCTACCAGCGGACAGTCGGTTCCTTGAAGCCGACCGGCAGCTTGAAGTCGATAGCTATGTCGCTTTCCAACTCGGATTCAGCTTCGGCCCCATCAGCGTGCCCGACTCCGAGAACTGAGAGCGGCGTTCAAGGCCGCCGGAGTCCAACTCGAACCCGCTGTCCCCCAGCCGAGTCTCGGTGGATTCGCTGTCCATAGTTCTGGTGAGGTCCGGCGACCAACGGCGAGGGTCGGTCGGAGGCTCCCGCCCCGGGGTGCTTTGGAGCGGCCATTGGCATGGTCTTTTGGAGGCCACCGGCGTCCCGGGGCCGCGGAAGTGCAGCGAGCCCCCGTCCCTTGACCACCTGAAGCGAGCGGCCCCGGGGCGGGAGCCTCCGACCCACCCGTCCCCGCCACCACCGCTCCATCACTCCACTCCCCCCCCGCCCCGACACCCGATACCCGACACCCCGACACGGACCCAACCGCCAATGGAGTTGGTTCAAGGCTCCTGTATCTGAACCCGGGTGGTGCCCCCGGCTCGAAACTCGGCGGCCACGCAGTCCGTGCCGGTAGCCGCACGGACCAACCAGTCCTGGGCCGACAGCCAGCAGACGGCGTAGCGGCCGGGGGCGAGTTGGGGGAGGGTCACTTCGCCGGCGTCACGTTGCCAGGGCTGGCCGTTCATGGAGGACCACTGGGCCAAGGGGCCGATGGGGAACTTGATCCCCTGGGAGTCGACCAGGGCGAGGCGGGGCCGGGTGGGGTCGGTCCAGGGGAACTCGTCGATGCGGCCCGGAAGGTCGAGGACCAGGGCTCCGGCTCCGGAGGGGAGGATCAGGTCGCCGAGGTCGCCCAGCGGAACCACCCTCTGGGTGAGGGGATAGCCCGGAGACATCACTGTCAGGTGCACCGTCTCGATGGAGGCGGGCAGGGAGATGGCGAAGCGGCCGGTGGCGTCGCTGGAGAAGGGCTGGGCAGCCGGCACGTCCAACAGGCCGGCAGCATCGAAGGGGCTGACCTCGATCCAGGCCCGGGGAACGGGATTGCCATCCGCGGCTACGATCCGGCCGCGAAGCTCTTCGTGAGCCCGCAGCACCAACCGGACCTCCGCCGTCTCCCCCTCCTCCAACCGGGCGACCTGCTGCTGGGAGCTCCACAAAGTCCCGGCCTCGTCGCGGAAGACCGCCTGGGCCTGGACCTCGCCCTCGTCGAGGGCTCGCACCTCGAACTCGCCGTCCCGGTCGGTGGTGACGGTGACCTCACGCTCGGTCAGCAAGGGGTCCACCAAGGTCACGTCGGCATCGGCCACCAGGGTACCCGCTTCGTCCACCACCGTGCCTTCCAGGGTGGTGTCCGGCAGCCGGAGCTTGAGAAACGCCCGACCCTCCTCTTCGTCCACCTCCACCGGCAGCGCCCGGGTGCGGCGCTCGACCGGCGGCTCGAAGGCCTCGACGGCAACGTCCCAGTCGCCGTCCCGCGGCAGGTAGCCGCTGAAACGCCCCTCGAAGTCAGCGTCCATGGTCCAGGTCGATTCCCCGCGGAATGTGATCCGCGCCAGGATGGGCTCGTCGCCCAAGGTCACCTCACCGTCCACCAGGATCGGCTCGATGCTGAGCACCAGGGGCGCACCAGCCGTGCCGACGACCACTTCTTCCGTCGCCAAGCGCACGTCTCGCGAGTCCAAGACCCGCAGCTCGTAGGAGCCCGGCGCCGTGGACACCTCCAAGGAACCTGCCTCCACCACCAACTCCCGGTCGGGAAACACGCGAACCTTCTGCCCCGAGGGCAACCGACGGTATAGCTGGACCTTCCAGTCTCGCCCGTAGGGGTCAAACTGAGGATCGAGGATCAGGCGGAAAGGGATCGGCTCGCTCAGGACGATGGTGTCGGTGACCTCGGTCTGCGCGCCGTCCACCACCCGCACCGGGTCCAAGGCGTAGTTCGCCAAGCCCGGATGGGAGACCTCCAGGCGATAGGCTCCGGCGGAGAGACCTTCGAAGGCGAAGAAGCCGCGCTCGTCCACCCCGATCTTCCCGGCCACCTGGGCCGAAATCCGCTCGTCCTCGGAGTCAGATGCCGGCACTCCCCGAGTGGGCAGCAGTCCGACCGAGACCCCTTCCAGGGTGTGCCCAGCGGGAACCTCCACGCGGCCAACAACACTTGCTCCTGGTCGCAGCACCACAGTGCCGAGATCGTGGCCCTCCTTCTCCGACAGGTCGAGATCCCAGTAGAAACGGGAAGCGAACCCCGGCGTCCGCAGGCGCAGATCCAGCCCCGGCGCGCCGGGCAGGGCGCAGTCCAACTCACCCTCATCGTCCAGCGGACAGAGAACCGTAGCCCCGAGGCGGGACCTCCCTTCCGCCTTCTGCAAGCGGACTGCGATCCCCTGGGGAAGCTCGAAACCGTCCGGAACCCGCACCTCCCCCTGCAACCGCACCTCGGGCCAGAGGACAATACGAGGACTCTCGTCTCCAGGCGCCGTGATCACGCGGGGCTCACTCCAGAACCCCTCCGCCGCCGCCCGCAAGGTCCATGGAGGCTCACCGGGCGGCGTCAGGCTCACCCTGCCGGGCGCCGTCGCTTCGCCCCGCACCGAGTCCTCCTCCCCGCCCTGGGCGCTGACCTCCACCACCACAGGCACCGGATCCGCCCCACCTCCCACCAGGTCGAGGCGGACCAGGATGGGGGTCGGATCGGCGGTCTCGGCCGCCCATGCGGTGAACGCCAGGACCAGGCCGAGGGCCCCAAAACCCAGCCAGCGGCTCAAGCTTCGATCACCAACGCTCTGCAGATTCACGGTCGGTCTATTTAGTTTGTTCACGAGAGCTAGACATCATCATGGAACAAGCGGAGACGCAAGTGGACAGGCTGTGAGATGGAACGTCCCCGGGAGGTGACGAACCAGGATCTTCTGACGACGGAAAGAAGCGCGAATTCTCCCTAGTGGAAGGAGCCTTCGTGGTGAGGTGCGCCTTGGCCCGGGCCTTGCTCTTATGTACGGTGTGAACACGAGAAACGCACGCATAACGAGAGGACAGGCACCCATGAGCAAGCTGAAAACGTCGTTCATCACCCTCTGCGCCCTCCTCCTCCTCGCCCCCGTGGCCTTCGCCCAGGAGGCCCGAAGTTCTGAAACGGAGTTCGGGGACGAGGTGGAGGTGTCGGAGGTGTTGTTGGACGTCATCGTCACCAACAAGGACGGGCAGGTCATCGTCGGGCTGGGGCCGGAGGACTTCCGGGTCACCGAGGACGGGGAGGCGGTGGAGCTTCAGTCGGTTCGCTTCTACAGCTCCAGCGTGCCCCAGGAAGCGGCCGCCGAGATGGAGGGCGTGGACCCGGTGCCGGAGGACCGGTACTTCATCTTCTTCGTCGATGACCAGCGGAAGAACCAGGCCAGCGTCGGGGTCAACCTGGTGCAACGCCAGATGCAGGCCGGCCGCGACGCCGCCGAGTGGGCCGAGCGCAACCTGGCGCCGGCGGACTGGGTGGCGGTAGTGGGCTACGACCGCTCGCTGAAGGTCTACACCGACTTCACCCGCGACCAGGGGCTTATCGCCAAGGCGGTCAAGGACGCCACCGCCGGCCGCCAGGGCATGGGCAACTGGCCGTCGCGCCAGAAGGATGAAGGGCCGTCACTCCTGGACGACCTGCCCCAGGGCAAGGCGCTGACCAAGGCGACGACCCGGGTCTACTCGGCGCTGACCGAGGTGGCCGAGGCCGCCGGCGACATCACCGGGCGCAAGAACCTGATCTACCTCGGCCTCGGCTTCGGGCGACTGAACCGCTTCGGCGCCTACGACGAGGACGAGCGCTATTACCCGGACATGATCCACGCCATCAACGACAACAACGTCGCCGTCTACCCGCTGGACGTCAGCCCGTCCGGCGCCAGCCACCCGTTCGAGTCGGCCCTCACCAACCTGGCCGAGGACACCGGCGGCCGCTACTTCCCCTTCTTCAGCAGCTTCAACACCCCGCTGGCGGAGATCACCCAGGAGACCAACGGCTACTACCTGCTCTCCTACCGCGCCAGCCACCCGGCGGGCGAGGAAGGCTTTCAGCGGGTGAAGGTGGAAGCCACCAACGGGGAGTTCAAGGTGCGGGCGCGCCGCGGCTACGAGTTCTGACCAGGGCCGGGGGCGTCAGCAGCCCCGGGACGGGCCGCCGTCTTCGATGGCCATGGCGACCACGGTGACGTTGTCATGCCCTCCCCGGGAGTTGGCCCGGGCCACCAGGGCACGGCAGATCGACTCCACCGACTCGCCCCCGCGCACCTCTTCCTCGATCTCCGCGTCGGAGAGCATGGTGGTCAGGCCGTCGGAGCACAGCAGGTAGAAGTCCCCCGGCTTGACCCGCACCTCGCGCACGTCCACCAACACGTCCCGCTCACCACCCAGGGCACGGGTGACGACGTTCTTCAACGGATGGACCCGGGCCTGGGCCTCGGAGAGGTAGCCGGCCACCACCTGCTCGTTGACCCAGGTGTGGTCCTGGGTCAGAAGCTCCAGACCGGAGCCGTCCCGCAGGCGGTAAGCACGGCTGTCGCCGACGTGGGCCACCGCCGCCACGTCGCCGTCGAGGTAAAGCCCCACCAGGGTCGTGCCCATGCCGTACAGGCGCTGGTCTTCCTTCATCGCCGCCAGCACCTGGTCGTGGGCCACCTTGACCGCGTTCTTCAACAGGTTCGAGTGGCGCCGCAGCCGGTTGTCGAGGACGAAGGGCCAGGTGGAGTCGCTGCACTCGGTGCGCTGGACGAACGACCGGATCGCCTCCACCGCCACCCGCGAGGCCACCTCACCGTACTTGTGCCCGCCCATGCCGTCGGCCACCAGGTAGAGCTTGGACGCGGGCGCGATCTCGAAACAGTCCTCGTTGTGGGTCCGGGCCCGACCGACGTCGGAGAGACCGCTGGAGCGCACCTCGATCACGAAACCTCCATCACGAGGACTTCCCGAACAGGCTGAAGCCCTTGCCGCTCTTCTTGGAGCCGGACAGCTCCTCCCACTCCTCGCGGATGGCCGGGTCGTCGGCGGACCACTTGAGGGCTTCGGTGTAGTAGTGCTCGGCCCTGCCCATGTCACCGCTACGGGCGAACAGGCGGCCGGCGGCGCGCAGGTAGGTCTCGTTCATCGGCTTCAGCTCGCACGCCTCGGCGATGGCCTCGCCGGCGCGGGAGGCGAATCGCGGCTCGCGGCTGCACGCGAGGGCCAGGGAGTACCACGCCTTGGCCATCTCGGGAGCGGCCCGGGTGGCGGAGTCGAACTCGTCCGCCGCCCGCAGGAAGTTTTTCTCCTTGTAGGCCCGCACTCCGCGCTGCATGTGGACCTTGGCCAGCTCCTGGGGGTTGTACCCGGACTGGGACTTGGCGTTGGGGCTGGTCAGCTCGGAGTCGTGCTGGCGGCGGCGCTCCGGGTCGTTCAAGACGTTGAACGCCTCGGTGACCGCCTGGAAGTCCTCCTCCGCCTTCACCTTCGCCTCACCCCGGAAGCGGTCGGGGTGGCGCTCCCTGGCAAGTTGGCGGAAGCGCTCCTGGATGACAGCGGCGCCGGCATCTCTGGGCACACCCAAAATGGAGTAATAGTCGCGGCTCATGGCAGATCAGATCCTCTTGATTCTATACAAGCGCTGCGCGGTGGAGCGCACCGGCTCCGGGATGTTGCGATCCCGGCTCAAGAGACGCAGGTCGCGCACCGACATCCGGGGCACCAACTTCACCGATTGGGCCACCGGGGTGCGGGGGTTCTTCACCAGGGCGTGGACGATGCGGTACTTGGTCAGCCACTCCCGCTCCTTGGCGATCTCGCCGAGGACCTTCTCGTCGATGTTGCGGTTCAGGGCGATCTGCTCGATCTCCGACTCGCTGAAGCGGTTGTTGCGCAACACCGATCGGGCGATCAGGGGGTTGGGGTCGCGGATCAGGATGGAGCGCAGACCGCGGGAGGCTCCCCGGGTCAGCTTGAGCCGCACGGGCACCGGCAGGAAGCGGATCTGGGCCTCGGAGAGCCCCGTGCCGTCGTCCACCTCGCCCTTTTCGGGCTGCTCCCGCGCCACCTCGAGGGCCGCCTCCACCTCTTCCTCGCTGGGCTCGTCGGGGAAGATCTCCTCCAGCGGCTCCGGCGGCGCCACCTCGGCCTTGTCCCGGGGCAGCAGGTGCTTGCGGTACTCGCCGATGCGCCGCCGCGCGTAGCTGGTGAGATTCGGGTTCTCGCCCAGGGCGTCGATGATGGCCGGCTCTTCGACGATGGCGTCCTGGCGCAGGATCAGGCTTTCCTGGAGCGCCGGCGACAGGCGCGGCGCCAGTTCCACGAGGAAGCGCCGGGGGACGTTGCGGCGGCGGATGATCGCCTCCAGCAGCTCCGGGGACGTGCCGTGGGTGGCGTACCAGCCGAGCACCTCCTCCCCCGCTTCCTGGTGCAGGTAGGACACCCCCACTTTCGGTTCCAAGCTGCGCAGCGACTGCGCCGCCGGCGCCGCCAACTCCCGGTCGTCCCCCGAGGCCAGGCGCACCTGCAACGGGATCAAGGTCTGGGGCGGCAGCGGTAGCAGGCCGCGGGCGGCCAGCAGGGCCATCTGGGGGTCTTCGCCGGAGAGAACCTTCTGCACCAGGCTGCCCTGCGAACTACCGCCGGGACGGTGGGGGGCGGGCCCCTCCCCGGAGGGAGACGGCCGGTCGCTGACCGGCGGCTCGGAGCTCACGCCCGACGCCTCACGGACCGCCGCTGGCGACGTTCCCACCGCTGCCGAAGCTGTCCCGGTCGATGATCACGTCTCGGGCCGTCGCGCCGCTGCCGGTGGAGGGCAGCTCGAACGGCTCGCCGTTGACCTGGACCTGGACGCCATCGACGTTGCCGACGTTCTCCAGGACCACGATCTCCTGGGCTTCGAGCTGCAGCGACTCGCCGGCGACGAACAGGCGCGAGGTGCGCTGGGCGCGGTCCACCTGGGCCTCCAACCAGCACTCCTGGGTGAAGTCCAGGGTGACCACCAGGGGCGCCGCCTGGGCGTCCGCCGGCTGGTCCTGCTCCGGCTCCGGCGGCAGGTCCTCCAGCGGAGACGCGGGGGCGGCGATGGGGGGCGGCTGGGCCTCTTCGTGGCTCTCGTTGCTGCGCTGGTAGAAGTAGAAGTACACGACCACCGCGACCAGCAGGGCCAGCACCAGGGCGATGAGGAAGGTCTTGGAGACCGGGCCCCGGGACTCGGTGCTCATGCTGATCGGCTCGTCGTCCACCCCGTCGCCCCCCACCTCGCCGCCGTGGTGGGCCGCCAGGTAGTAGTTGACCACCTCGTCGGCGTTGAGGCCGACGTAGCGCGAGTACTCCTTCAGGAAGCCGCGGGCGAAGACCGCCGCCGGCAGGACGTCGAAGCGGTCCTGCTCCATCGCCTTGAGGTAGCGCAGGCTGATCTTGGTCTGGCTGGCGATGTCCTGGAGCTCGATCTCGCGCATCTCCCGCTGCCGGCGCAACCAGGTGCCGAAGGACGCCTCCCCGGAGGGATCGTCGCCGGACAGCGAGCCGTAGTCGATGACCGGCTCGTCGTAGGCGCCGCCGTGGCGGCCCGCGGGCTCCGGCTCCGGCTCGGGTGTCGGCTCGGGCTCGGGCTCGGACTCGGGCTCGGGTTCCGGGTCCGGCTCGCTCCCGAAGTTCAGCTCGGGCTCGGAGTCAGCCTCGCGGCCGGCATCGGCCTCGGGACCGGCTGCGGAGTCGGCCCGGGGCGAGTCGTCGGCGCCGGCATGGTGCTCGCCGGTGGTGTCACCACCGGTGGACTCACGCCCTTCGCCCAGACTGCCACGGGTCTCGTCCCTCGTATCTTCGAGGTCTTGATCCGACCCTCCATCCTGCATCGGATCGGGGCCTGGATCTTCGGCTTGCTCGTCGTCGGGATGTTCTCGGATCTCTTTCTCCACGCTGGCTTTGCACTCTATCGTCCTAGCTGCCGCCGAGCAATAGCTTGGCCCGCTTGCGCACCACCGCCGCGACCCGAGTCTGGCGGGTCACGGCGCGCAGATCGGGCTTCTTGAGGTGGGGCAGGATACGCAGGGCCGCGTCCACCGGCGTGGAGGGGTTGCGGGCTAGGGCGCAGCGCACCGGGTAGCGCACCCCCCAGCGGCGGTCCCGGGCCACCACGTCGAGCACCGCCGGCGGCGTGTCCGGGCGATGGAGGGCGGGCAGGATGTGGCCCTCGGTGAGGCGCGGGTTCTCCAGCAGCGCCCCCATGACCCGCGGGTCCGGATCCTCCCGCAGCCGCTGCACCAGGCCGGGGCCCGCCTTCCTGGCCATCGCCATCTTCTCCCCCTTGGCGGCCCCGGGGAGCCGTTGGGCGAGCTGCTGGTCGGCGGCCCGGCGCAGGGTAGGGCGCAGCCGGGGGTCGCTGCCGACGGCCACCAGGTCGCGCCAGTAGAGGCTGGGAAGCAGCCGCCTGGCCGCCACCTCCGGGGTCTCGCGATGGAACACCAGCGCCTTGCGCACCTCGTAGGAGGTCAGCAGGTCCCGGCGCTCGCTCAGCGCCGCCAGCGCCTCTCGCTCCAGGTGGGGGTCGGTGAGCAGGCGCAACGCCTGCTTCGGGTCGGCGACGGCGGCCACCCGCTCTTCGGCGGACACAGCCGAGGCTGCCGAGGAATCGCGGGCTTCGGGAGCGTCGGACATGCCCCTATGCTAACCCCTCCGCGGGCCGGCAGAGGATGTCATCAGCAGGTAATTTCCAGCCGGGGATCGACCGAGCCCCGCTTGAGGCTGGCGCCGTTGTCGTCGATGCGTTGGCGGACCTCGTCGTAGGTGAGGCCAGCCCTCCGGCGCCGGGCCTGCCCGGGGCGCCCGGACCGCCGCGCCTCCGTCCGTGCTATGGTTTCGAGTTCCATGCCGAACGAAGCAAAGATCCCCGTACAGTTCCTGATCCCCCTAGACGACGCTGACCGGGAAGCCCTCGAAGACGAGTGGCTGGCCCGCATCAGCGAACGACGCCGCACCTTGGACGAAGAGATCGAGGGCTTCGCCGCCACCGCCCGGGCTGTTGCCGGCGGCTCGGACAGCGATCCGGACCACGCCCGCTCACTGCTGGAGATCCTCGACGAGCAGATCCAGGGCCAGGGGATGTGGCAGGCCCGGCTGGAGCTGCTGCGCCGCGCCGGCCTCCTGCTGCTCGCCGACAAGGCCGAAGTCCACCGCGAGATCATCGCCACCCTGGACGAGCTCTACGGGGACCGCCAGATCTACAAGGAGATGGCGGAGAACCTGGGGCTCAGCCGGGCCCCCCACGACCTGCCCAAGACCTGGGAGAAGGTCGAGCGCCTGCACGCCATGATGCCGTATGACATCGGCACCATCGTCGCCATGGACGGCCGCGGCGTCGGCACCATCGTCGAGGCCAACTTCCAGCTCGGCAAGCTGCGGGTGGACTTCGCCCGCCACGCCGCGCTGAACGTCGGCTTCCGGGCGGCGCCGAAGATGCTGGAGCCGCTGGACCCGGACCACATCCTGCGCCGCAAGGTGGAGGATCCGGCGACCCTCAAGAAGCTGGCCGAAGACGATCCGCCGGAGTTGCTGCGCATCGTGCTGGAGAGCCGCGGCACGGACATGGCCGCCGGCGACGTGCGCAAGGACCTGGCCGGGGTGGTCAGCAAGTCGAAGTGGACCACCTTCTGGAACGCCGCCCGCAAGCACCCCCAGGTGGTGGTCCACGGCAAGGGCCGCCAGAGTTACTCCTGGGCCGCCTCCTCGGACCACGCGGTGGAAACGGTATGGGTGGCCTTCGAGGACGCCCCGCCGCGCAAGAAATTGGAGCTGCTGCACCGCGAGGGCGAGCGGGAGGAGGAGCTGGCGGAGCGCATGGCCGCGTCCCTGGTTGGCATGGGCCACGAGGTGGCCGACAGCGAGCCGGGCCTGGCCTTCGAGATCTGGGCCGCCCTGGACCGCGCCGGCTACGCCCCGGACGACGACTCCCCGTTCTCCCCCGACGCTCTGTTCGCCGGCACGGCCCGGGAGGTGGCGGTGGTCCTCAACGGCATCGAGGACCGCAGCTTCCGGGAGCGCGCCTACCAGAGGGTGCGACAGAGCCGGGACGACTGGCGCGACGTCTTCGCCGAGCGGCTGCCCAAGGAGGCCGACCCCAAGGCGTTGGACTTCATGTACCGGGCGCTGCGCGAGGACGACGACGGCGACGGGATACCGAAGGAGCTGGGGCGCTTCCTGGACGGGCTGCTGGCCCAGCCCCACCGCTCGCCCTCGGCCTTCGTCTGGATGGCGGAGCGGGCGCTGGACGACCTGGACCTGATCCTGCGCAACCCGCTGCGCATGCTGCAACAGCTCCTCACCGGCATCGGCCGGGACGAGTTCAAGGAGTACCGGGTGCGGCTGCGCAAGCTGCTGGAGAAGGGCGGCGCGGCGTCGAAGATCTTCCCCGAGCTGTCCTCGGAGCAGGCGGAGACCGCCACCGAGGCGATCCACCGCGCCGGCTACATCGAGGACTACGAGCGCGAGGAGCTGCAGCGCGCCCTGGAGCTGTCCCACCCGGAACTCAAGGGGGAGAGCGCCAAGACCGACGTGCTGTGGGCCACCGAGGCCTCCATCGAAGCGAAGACGAAGCAGCTCGAGGACATCAGCCGCCGCGAGCTGCCGGCCAACCGCAAGGCCATCGAAGAGGCCCGCGCCATGGGCGACCTGCGCGAGAACTTCGAGTACAAGTCGGCCCGCCAGCGCCACGGCTTCCTCACCGCCCTGGCCGGCGAGATCTCCGCCGAGTTGAGCCGGGCCAAGCCCATCGACCTGTCGATGATCGACACCAGCCAGGTGCGGGTGGGGACCCGGATGACCCTGCGCGCCGAGGACGGCAGCGAGCGCAGCCTGAGCATCCTCGGGCCGTGGGAGAGCTCGCCGGAGAACGGCATCATCTCCTACGAGTCGGAGCTGGCCGAAAAACTCCTCGGCAAGGGGGAGGGCGATACGGTGGAAACCGCCAAGGGCACGAACGAGACCATCACCTCCATCGAAGCCGCCGAGCTGTAACGCTTCCCCGGGCAGCGCGCCCAAAGCAGCGATGACCGTCTCCCCTTCCGGATGCCCTGAGCGACCTGCCCCGGCCTCCGACACCGCCGCCCCCCAGCCACTGCGGGCCGCTCCCCCACCCCGCCCCACCCCGGCCCAGGAGCGCTGGGCGCTGCGGCTGTTCTCCGCCCTGGCGCCGCGCACCGGCTCGGCGGCGCCTCCCCCGCCCCCGGAACGGCTGGCGCCTTGGGAGAACGTCTCCGTCCCCCGCCCCGACCGCGGCGGCCACCTGAGCGCCACCTGGTATCCGCTGCCGGGACCGGGGGAAGGCACCGCCGGCACCGCCGACTCCACCACCTCCCCCACCACCGCCGCCCGTGGCGCGGTGCTCCTCCTGCCGCCCTGGCTGGAGTGGGGCCGCACCTACTTCCACCGCCGCCGCAGGCTGGAGCGCCTGCGCGCCGCCGGGTACCACGCCCTCACCGTGGATCTCCCCGGCTTCGGCGACTCCGGCCCCGCCCGGGGCTTCTACGACCGCGACGTGACCGACGCCCTGGCCGAACTGGCGCGGCGGGCGCCGGACCTGCCGCTGTTTCTCTGGGGCGTCTCCTCCGGCGGCTACTGGAGCCACATGGCGCTCTCCGGCGACGCCGGGCGGCGGGCCACCGGCGGCCGGCCGGTGCGGGCGGCGATGTTCGAGGACGTCTCCCCCCACCTCATCGAGTGGGCCTCCCACACGACTCCCGTGGGCCGCCCCTTCCACTACCTCTTCCGCACCCTCTTCCCCGTCGCCTTCCGCTTCATGGACCTGCGCCTCCACGCCTCGGCCCTACCCCTCGACGCCGTCGCCTACGTCTCCGGCGAAGCCGACCCGGGGATCCCCCCGGGCGACACCCGGGAGTTGGCGCAACGGGCCGGTGGCGAGGCCGTAGTCGTCCCCGGCGTCGGCCACCTCCAGGCCATCAAGCGGGCCAACGACCGGGTGCTCGACCTGGCGCTGGAAACCTTCGAGGAGGCAGTGGAACCCAGGCCCTAAAGGCCCGCCCCCCTGGCGCCGTGGCTACCCCTGCGACCCTACCCCTCGACCCTGGCCTGCTTCGCCGCCCGTTTCGCGGCCTTCTTGGCGCGCCGCACCTCGCGGCCGACGGCGGCGTCCAGGGTGCGCCCGCTGCTGCCACCCCAACCCCGGACGACGCTGGCCGGCCGGCCCTCGTGGTCGATGACCAGGTAGAACGGATAGCTCTTGATGCCGAACACCTCGCTCGACTGGTTGGACGGGTCCCAGATCTGGGTCCAGGTCACCCCTTCCTCCTCCAGATAGCGGCGCAGCGCCTCCTCGTTTCCATCGACGCTGACCCCGACGAGCTCGAATGGCTGGTCCTCCATGCGCTGGGCCAGGCGGCGCAGATGGGGCACGGCGTTGCGGCACGGCTTGCACCAGGTGGCCCAGAAGTCGAGGAGCACCACCTTGCCCCGCAGATCGGCCAGGACCAGCTTCTCGCCGTCCAGGGTGGTGAAGGTCAGGCTCTCCGGCAGCGGCTCCGCCTGCGGCGACTTGGCGGCGGCCGGCGGTGCGGCGAGGACGAGGGCGAGGGCGAGGAGGGCCAGGAGGGCGGGGCGGCGCGGCGGGGGTTGCCTCTTCATGGGAAATCTCTCCGGGGCTGGTTCAGGAGAAAAATGGTTCACGGAACCTTACCTGCGCCAATACTGTACTACTTCAACCACGGAGATCGACCCTCAGAGAGTCACCACCCGGCCCGCCGAGCGGATCAGGCGGTGGAAGGTGGGCCAGCCGGCGATGGCATCGACCCGGGCCTGGACGGCGGCGGTGGCCAGCCCCAGGATGCGGCTGGAGGCCGAGCAGGCGAGGACGCGCAGGGCGGGCTCGCCGCCGCCCTCCGGCACGCTCCGCCCCGGGCTGAGCATGGAGGTCAGGGGCGGCATGTCGAGGCTCTCCAGGCGCGCTGGATCGACGCGGCGGGCGGGCAGCGGGTCGTCCCAGCGCTCCCCCACCCAGGCGTCCAGGGCGGCGAAGAAGAGGGCCAGGTCCACCCGCTGCCCCGCCGCCACGGCGGAGGCCGCCAGGGAGGTCACCTGGAAGCGGTTCTCCCAGGCGTCCTCCTGGGCGAGGATGAAGAGGTCGGGGCCGCTCAGCCGTCGGCCTCCGCCGCGCCCTCGGACCCCACGCCCTCGGACACGGTGCCGTCCTCCCCCACCGTCCACACGTCGCCGCGGTGCAGCAGGCCCTCCAGGGAGCCCTCCCCCAGCCGCTCCCGCTCGCCCTCGATCTGCTCCACCACCATCGACTCGTAGCTCGGCTCGGAGACCGCCCGCAACACGCCCACCGGCGTCGGGAACTCCGGCGGCAGCATGTTGGCGGCCAGCCAGGCCAGGTTGCGGTCGGTCTCGTCCCAGACCACCAGGTCGTCCTCGGTCGCCTCGCCGGCTTCGAGGTCCACCACCTTCGGTTGCAGGCCGTCGAGCACGATCCCCTTGCTCCCCTCGGCGAAGGTCATCGGCTCGCCGTGCTCCAGGTAGAGGACCTGGGTCTTGCGGTTTTCCTTGTCGGTGACGTGGGTGAAGGCGCCGTCGTTGAAGATGTTGCAGTTCTGGTAGATCTCGACGTAGGCGGCGCCGTCGTGCTCGGCGGCGCGCCCCAGGATCGCCTTCAACTGGGGCACGAAGATATCCACCCCCCGGGCGACGAAGGTGGCGCCGGCGCCCAGCGCCAGGGTCAGCGGGTTGAACGGGTTGTCCAGCGAGCCGGCGGGCGTCGAGGCGGTCTTCTTGCCCCGCTCGCTGGTCGGCGAGTACTGCCCCTTGGTCAGGCCGTAGATCTGGTTGTTGAACATCAGGATCTTCAAGCCGACGTTGCGGCGCAGGCAGTGGATCAGGTGGTTGCCGCCGATGGACATGGCGTCACCGTCGCCGGTGGCCACCCAGACCTCCAGGTCCGGCCGCGACAGCTTCAGCCCGGAGGCCAGCGCCGGCGCCCGGCCGTGAATGGTGTGGAATCCGAAGGTCTCCATGTAGTACGGGAAGCGGGACGAGCAGCCGATGCCCGAGATGATGACGAAGCGCTCCTTGGGGATGCCCAGGGTCGGGAAGACCCCCTGCACCGCTTTCAGGATGGCGTAGTCGCCGCAACCGGGGCACCAGCGCACGTCCTGGTCGCTGGAGAAGTCTTTGAGGGTCAACTCGGCGGTGGAGGCGGCGTCAGGCATCCAGCAACTCCTTGATGCGGTCGTAGATCTCGTAACGGAAGAACGGTTTGCCCTCGACCTTGCCGTAGGACTGGGCGTCCACCAGGTAGCGGGCGCGCAGCAGCATGGAGAGCTGGCCCGAGTTCATCTCCGGCACCAGCACCTGGTCGAAGCGGCCCAGCACCTCGCCGAGGTCGGCGGGGAGCGGGTTCAAGTAGCGCAGGTGGACCCGGGAGACGTCCAGCCCCTCCTCCCGGGCGGCGTTGACGGCGCCGGTGATGGCGCCGTTGGTCGAGCCCCAGCCGACGATCAGCAGCTTGCCGCCGTCGGCGGCGCCGTGGACCTCGGTGGGCGGAATGTCGCGGGTGATGCGCTCCACCTTCTCGGCCCGCAGGTCGGTCATGCGCTGGTGGTTGGCCGGGTCGTAGGAGACGTTGCCGGTGACGTCCTCCTTCTCCAGGCCGCCGATCCGGTGCTCCAGGCCGGCGGTGCCGGGCACCGCCCAGGGTCGGGCCAGGGTGTCCGGGTCGCGGGCGTAGGGGGCGAAGCCCTCGGCCTCGGTGTGAAACTCCCGCCGCAGGTCCGGCAGGTCCTCCACCCGGGGCAGGCGCCACGGCTCCGAGCCGTTGGCGATGTAGCCATCGGAGAGCAGCACCACCGGCACCATGTAGGTGGTGGCGATGCGGCAAGCCTCCATGGCGCAGTCGAAGCAGTCCTTGGGCGAGGAGGCCGCGATCACCGGCACCGGCGACTCGCCGTTCCGGCCGAAGAGCATCTGCAGCAGGTCCGACTGCTCGGTCTTGGTGGGCAGCCCGGTGGACGGTCCGCCGCGCTGGATGTTGACCACCACCAGCGGCAGCTCGGTCATCACCGCCAGGCCCATGGCCTCGGCTTTCAGGGCGATCCCCGGCCCGGAGGAGGCGGAGACCCCCAGGGCGCCGCCGAAGGAGGCGCCGATGGCGGAGCAGACGGCGGCGATCTCGTCCTCCGCCTGGAACGTCGTCACCCCGAACTGCTTGTAGCCCGCCAGCTCGTGGAGGAGCGACGAGGCGGGGGTGATCGGGTAGGCGCCGAGGAACAGCGGCAGGCCGCTGCGCCGGCTGGCGGCGACGAAGCCCATGGCCAGGGCCGAGTTACCGAGGACGTTCCGGTAGGTGCCGGGGGTGAGCTTGGCCGGCTCCACCTCGTAGCGCACCTGGAAGACCTCGGTGGTGTCGGCGTAGTGGAAGCCGGCTTTCAACACCTTGACGTTGGCGTCCACCAGGTCCGGCGACTTCTTGAACTTCTTCTCCAGCCAGGCGACGGTCTTGTCCAGCGGCCGGCTGAACATCCAGTAGACCATCCCCAGGGCGAAGACGTTCTTGCACCGGTCCTTCGCCTTGGTCGCGAGCTCCGAGTCCTCCAGGGTGCGCCGGGTCAGGGTGGTCAGGTCCACCTCGAACAGCCGGTAGCCCTCCAGCGACCCGTTCTCCAGCGGGTTTTCCTCGTAGCCCGCCTTCTTCAGGTTGCGCTTGTTGAACTCGTCGGTGTTGACGATGAGGACGCCGTTGGGCTTGAGGTCCGCCAGGTTCTTCATCAGGGCGGCGGGGTTCATGGCCACCAGCACGTCGGGCACGTCGCCGGGGGTGTGGATGTCGTGATCCGCGATCCGCACCTGGAACGCCGACACCCCGGGCAGGGTCCCCGCCGGCGCCCGGATCTCCGCCGGGAAATCGGGCAGGGTGGAGAGATCGTTGCCCACCAGCGCCGACGTGTTGGTGAACTGCGTTCCCGTGAGCTGCATCCCGTCGCCGGAATCGCCGGCGAACCGGATGACGACTTCGTGGAACCGCTCGCGGGTGACTTTGCGGTCTTCTAAGGCGGTGGTCATGGGGTCGGTGGTCTCCTGAACCTGGCGATGGGCGACACGGAGCTATCACCCCATCCTACAGGACGGCCGGAGACGGTGACAGGGCGTTTGAAGCGCCTGGAGCCCAGGGCCAGCTCCTCTGCTCGTATGCCAAAAGGCGAGGATTTCTACGCGCTCCAGATCGGCCTGACGTGGAAGGCCCATTGGCAAAACTCCGTTAGCCCGATCAGCCGTTGCTCCAAGGCCTTTGGCCCTTGGGGTTAGAATCTCTCCATGCGCCCCTGCTCCGCCGACCTCGACAAAATCTGCGAGGAGTACGACCTCCTCGCCATCTACCTCTTCGGCTCCCGAGCTGACGACGGATTGGCGTACCTGCGGGATGAGACGGTGAAGGGTACGGGATCGGACCTCGACGTGGGTGTCGTTTTCCGCGACCACGAGGTACCGGTGATGCAACTGGGGCCGTTGCAGGCGGATCTCGATCGGTTGTTCATGCCGTTCAGGGTGGATCTGGTTCCGCTTCAGAAGGTGGACGCTCTTTTCCAGTTCGAAGCCATCGACGGGCACAGGGTGGCCGCCCCGGACCCAGTTCCCGCCGACTACTACGAGCTCTACGTCATGCGCCGGGCCGCCGAGCTGCTACCCATTCAGCGGCGGCTGGAAGAGGAAGAGTTCGGGGTGAGCACAGCATGACTCCCTCCGGAATCCGGCTCAAGGTCGTCCGTGAGCGATTGGGATACGCCGAAGAGTGCATACGTGGCCTGCGCTCCCTGCCGGTAGGCTCCCGCGAAGAGTTCCACGCGGACCCGCGTAACGCTTGGTCCGCGGACGCCCTCCTTCGGCGCGCCATAGAAGCCATCTTCGACACCACCCGGCACATGGTGGCGAAAGGCTTCGGCGAAGGCCGGCTGGAGTACAAGCAGGTGGTCCAGCGGGCGACGGAGACGGGCCTGGTCGAAAAAGAAACAGGCGATACATTTTTCAAGATTGCGGGCTACCGCAACCGCCTGGCCCACCATTACGAGGACGTCATGGACGAAGAGCTTTTCCTCGTCGTCCGGGACCACCTGAGCGGCCTGGAGACGGTGATCACCGAGCTGCGCGCCGCCGCCCGCCGTCTGGCAACCGAGCCGAGTTGAATACCAAAGCAACTTCGTGCCCCCGGTAAGATAGCCCCATCATGCCGAGAACACCCCTTTCCTTAGCCGCTGCCGTCGTCCTCCTGGCCCTCGCCCTCCCGGCCCAAGCCAAGTTCAATGCCACGGTCACCAAAGCCCCGGGATTCGATCCAGCCTCGATCTCCAAGGTACTGGTGGTGACCCGCGAGTGCCACGAAGTGGTGGACTGCTCGGAGATTGAGCGGCAGATCGTCGGCGCCGTCGTCGAGCTCGGCGCGCCATTCTCCACCGTGCCGGAGGTCGCCGTCCGCCAGCACCTGTTCGCTCAGGGGATGATCGAGTACGACCCCGAGATGCGCCAGGAGTTGGCGGAAGAGTTCGGGGCCGACGCGGTGATAGAACTGGTGGTCCCCTTCGCCGAGCGCGGCGACGGCTTCGGCGGCAAGCGCCGCTCCAGCGTCAAGGTGGAGATCTTCATGCTCCGCCCCGACGGTGCCATCCTCCTCCACGGAACCGGCACCGGCCGCCCGAAGAACGTGGTCAGCGGCCCGGAGCGGGTATCCGGCAACATCGTCGAAAAAATCCTCAAAGACGCCTTCGGCGGCGGCTGACCGGCAGACGGACCGGGGCCGTCCCATTCGGCCGGGCAATCAGTCGTGCCAAGGGAGGCGCTGGGTTCAGCCGGCGAAAGAGCCGGGGACTGCCGTCAGGCGTCGGCCTGGTAGCTCTCGCGGGCCTCTTCGCCGGCCTGGGCGGCCTTGGCGCCGGCGGCCTGTTCGGCGCCTTCGCCGCTCTTGGCGCGGGCGGCGGTGACGAGGTCGAAGGCTTTGGTGCGCATCTGGGCGCGCTTTTCGTCTTCTTCCGGGTAGGTGGGACGGTAGCCGAGTTGTTCGTGGTCGAAGGTGTAGGGCTTCTGCAGCTCGTTCCTGCCGACGATGGACTGTTCGCGGTTGAAGTAGGCCATGTCGGATTCTTACCGGTCAAATCAACGACATCTAGAGCCCAGGGCCAGTTCCTCTACTTGTGTGCCAAAACGCGAGAATTTCTACGCGCTCCGGATCGGACAAAACGCGATAGTAAAGATGGTAGTGAATCCGGCTCAGGTGGACTCTCCTCACCCCAAGGAGCTTCATATTTCTGGCACGTTGGCCAATCGATGGGGTTGAGCAAACTAAACTCACTGCCGCTCGCACGGACTCCTCGACGGCTCCAGGTGCAGCCGGCCGGTTTTCCTCCCACCACCGCACTGCCTCCTGAATCTGCCGAGTGGCACGGCGAACGAAATGCGCGGGGAGCGGGCGGCTCAATCCTGCTATCCGAGCTCGCGGAGGAATTGCTCGGCTGGAATGACCTCACCCCTGTCTCCTTCGGCCATTGCCTCCAGCAGGGCAGCCTCCTCCTCTGGACCGAGGCTGAAGGTTTCATCATTCTCCCGAGCCAACACGGTAACGGTAGAGCCTTCTGGAAAAGACTCCTCAGGTACTTCGATCCGTCCGTCCACTACCCTTCCGGTGGTTAAGCGCATAACAGGAGTCTACTCCAGTGGGACATGAGGTCAAGCGACGCCTAGTTTTAGCCGGCTCTCCGCAAGGCCATGGGCCGGTCGGCTGGGCTAGGAACGCAGGCCGACGAAAGAGCCATCGAGGCCCGGAGACGTACGTTGAGATGGTGGTCACCCCGACCGGGCGATCAATCGCGCTCGATGAGGCGCCCGACGGAAGCTCCACACCTCTCGCATCGCCCATCCAGGACGAGTTGACCATTCTGGGCGCGGCCTTGCCCATCCGTCAGCGTCGTAGGTGCTCCACAACCCGAACACCAGACGTCTTGCTGAAGTGAGGTCCGCGCCTCGGAGGGGATCTCCTCCCAAACGGGTCTGGCTTCTGGCGAGAGGTTCTTCACGATGGATGTCTCCTCACCATGGCTCTTTACCGGGTTCAGCCGGCGAAAGAGCCGGGGCGCCGCCGTCAGGCCTCCGCCTGGTAGCTCTCCCTGGCCTCTTCGCCGGCCTGGGCGGCTTTGGCGCCGGCGGCCTGTTCGGCGCCTTCGCCGCTCTTGGCGCGGGCGGCGGTGACGAGGTCGAAGGCTTCGGTGCGCATCTGGGCGCGCTTCTCGTCCTCTTCGGGGAAGTGGGGACGGTAGCCGAGCTGCTCCTGGTCGAAGGTGTAGGGCTTCTGTAGCTCGTCCTTGCCGACGATGGACTGCTCGCGGGTGAAGTAGGCCATGTCGTAGTTGTTGGACATGATGATGGCCTCCTCCGGGCAGGCATCGACGCAGTAGCCGCAGAAGACGCAGCGCAGCATGTCGATCTCGTAGACCAGAGGGTACTTCTCGATGTTCTCGTCCTGGTGCTCGCCGGCCTCGATGTGGATGCACTCGGCCGGGCAGGCCTGGGCGCAGAGGAAGCAGGCGACGCAGCGCACCGAGCCGTCGGGGCGGGTGGTCAGGATGTGGTGGCCGCGGTAGCGGTGGCTGTACTCCCGGCGCTCCTCCGGGTACTGGATGGCGTAGCTGTCGCGGGTTCCGAAGAGGTTTCCGAAGAAGTGCTTGATGGTCACCCACATGCCGCCCAGAAGCGGCAGGTACAGGCGCTCACCCAGGGAGAGCTTGCGCGGCTCGACGTGGCTCGGGTGGTCGCCACCGGGGTGCTGGCCACCCCGGGCTTCGTCACTGCCCGGCGGCGGCGCCGTGGGCAGGTTGGTGCGCAACTCCGGGCTGGGCTCTCGGGGGCTGGTGGCGGTCATCGTTCGAGCTCTCCGGCAATGATGTTCAGGCCACCCAGGGTGGCGATGAGATCGGAAATGGAACCTCCGTTGATCAGCCTCGGGAAGGTGGAGAAAATCGGGAAGCAGGGCGGCCGCACCTTGATGCGGTACGGCTTGCCCGAACCGTCCGAGATGCAGTAGAAGCCCAGCTCACCGTTGGCCCCCTCGACCATGCCGTAGCGCTCCCCCTCCGGCACCTGGATGCCGTCCATGATCAGCTTGAAGTGGTAGATCATCGCCTCCATCTCGTTGTAGGCGGCGTCCTTGGGGGGCAGGGCGACGTGGGGGTTATCGACGATGTGGGGACCTTCCGGCATGCCCCGGTCGAGGAGCTGGCGGATGATGCGCTGGGACTGCTCGATCTCCAGCATGCGGATGCGGAAGCGGTCGTAGACGTCGCCACCGTTCAAGGTCGGCACCTCGAAGTCCACCGTGTCGTAGAGGTCGTAAGGGTGGGCCTTCCGGACGTCGTAACCGACGCCGGAGGCGCGCAGGCAGGGGCCGGTCCAGCCCCAGTTCACCGCCTCCTCACCGCTGATGGCGCCAATGCCGATGGAACGGTCCATCCAGATGCGGTTCTTGGTGATCAGGCTGTCCACGTCGGCGAGGAACGGCGGCATCATCTCCAGGAGCTTGTTGGCGCGCTCCATGAAGTCCGGCGGCAGGTCCGCCAAGAGCCCCCCGATGCGGGTGCCGGAAACCGTCAGGCGGGCGCCGAAGCAGCTCTCCAGCAGGCCGTAGATCTCCTCGCGGATCTGGAACAGGTACCAGAAGTTGGTCAATGCTCCGACGTCCACCAGGGTCGCGCCGTTGCACACGCAGTGGTCCATGATGCGGCTGAACTCGGAGAGCACGGTGCGCGCCCAGACCACCTTCGGCGGCAGCTCCAGCCCCAGCATCTTCTCCACCACCCGGCAGTAGCCGACGTTGTTGATGAACGACGAGCAGTAGTTCAGGCGGTCGGTGTAGGGGATGACCTGCTGCCAGGTGTGGGTCTCACACATCTTCTCGAAGCAGCGGTGGAGGTAGCCGGTCTCGACGTCGGAGGCGACGATGGTCTCGCCGTCCAAGACCGCCATCACCCGGAAGGTGCCGTGCATGGCCGGGTGGGAGGGGCCGATGTTGACGGTCATCTGCTCGAACATGTCGTCTTCGATGACCGCCTCGTCCATGCCGATGAGCTTCGGCTTGTAGATCTTGTCCTCGGTCAGGATCCAGCGCTTCGCCGGGTCGTAGTCCTTCCTCAGCGGGTGGCCCTGGAACGCCTCGTGGGTCAGCAGGCGGGAGAGGTTCGGGTGGTCCTGGACCTCGAAGCCGAACATCTCGTACATCTCGCGCTCGAACCAGTTGCTCGCCTTCCACACCGGGATCAGGGTGGGCAGCGCCAGGTCGTCCTCGGCCAGGCGGACCTTCAGGCGCAGGCGCTCGCCCCGGGGGATCGAGTACAGGTGGTAGACCGCCTCGAAGCGCGGCTCCCGGTCCGGGTAATCGACGCCACAGGCGTCGAGCATCAGGTCGAAGCGCGTTTCGGGGTTGTCCCGCAGCTCCCGGCACACCTCCACCAGGGCGTCGCGCCGCACAAACCAGGTCGGCTGGTCGGCGGCGTCTTCGATCTCCACGGCGGCGACGCCGGCGGCGTCGGTCCCGTAGGTCTCGTTCAGGTCGTCAAGCAGGGAGGACGCCGCCAGAGCTGGCACTGTCTCGACCCTCCTCGGCCATGGCCGCCCGCTGCGCGGACGCCCGGTCACCGTTGTCAGACTGCATTCTGGCCCGGTCCCGGGCCACCTTCTCCTTGAGCTGGAGGATGCCGTAGATCAGCCCCTCCGGCGACGGCGGGCAGCCCGGCACGTAGACGTCCACCGGGATGATCTCGTCGATGCCCTGCATCACGTGGTAGGAGCGGTAGAAACCGCCGGAGCAGGCGCAGGCGCCCATGGACACCACCCACTTGGGCTCCGCCATCTGGTCGTAGATGCGCTTCAGGACCGGCGCCATCTTGTCGTTGATGGTGCCGGCGACGATCAGGATGTCGCTCTGCCGCGGCGAGAAGCGCACCACCTCGGAACCGAAGCGGGACATGTCGTAATGGCTGGAGACCGAGCTCATGAACTCGATGGCGCAGCAGGCGGTGCCGAAGGGGAAGGGCCAAAACGAGTGCCGCTGGCCCCAGTCCTCCAGCTTCTCCAGCCGGGTGGTTATCCAATTCTGACCGATCATCGGGTTTCGCTCCTTCGTGTTCGCGGGGCGGGCTTCGGGTGCCGCAGGGGCAGTGTTACGTCAGAGGCAGTGTGCGTCGTCGATCTGCGCGTCGTGGGTGGGGTGCCGCCGTGACGCCGTCTTCGAGGCGATCTCGAAGCGGGTGGGCGGGCGCCGGAACCGGGCCCGCCGGGCCGCCAGCCTACCGCATGTGCCACCCGGTCACAAGCAACGCAAAAGCCGCGCCGGAACCGGTTTCCGGGGGCTCGGCGGGGTCTTCGGGGCGATCAATCGTGGGCGCCGGAATCGACTTCCGGCGGCAGGTCCACGTCCCCTTTGGCGGCCATGAACTGCTGGCGCAGATCCTCCAAGCGGGAGAGGTGGCCGCGCTGGCGGTCGATCACCGCGTCCAGCACCTCGGCGGCCTCGCCGTCTACCTCGCGGCGCATCTTCGGGTAAAGGACGTCCACCTCGTAGCGCTCGTTGGACAGCGCCGAGCCGATGTCGGTGGCCTCGCCCCGCACCTGGCCGCTGGCCCGGAGCTGGTCGATGGCCAGGAGGTCTTTCTCCGCGGCGAGCTGGCGCCAGTGGCTGGCGAGGTTGGGAAGTCCGTCGTCGTCGGCCTTGGTGGCGTAGGCGCGGAAGCGGGCGGCGGCGACCGCCTCGGCCGTGAAGCCGGTCTTCAGGTGCTCCTGGAATCGGGGGATCCTGGACAACGTGCTCTCCTTCTGGGATCGGGGGTGTCAGTGTTGCTGGACTGGGTGCTGAACCGGGTGCTGGACTGGTGCTCGCAGGGTTCGCGGCGGGTGCTTGGCGGCTGCCTGAGCGGTGCTTGGTGCCAGGTGGCGGCATGGCCCGCCCGCGGGCCCGAGCATACTACGCCGGCCAATCTGCCCGGGATCAGAACAGTGCGGCCTCGAATCACGTAGTCTTGGAGGAGATACCCAGCCCCTCCGATTCCGACCTCCTCCGAGCCCCGCCATCGAACCAGCCGTGAAAACCTCGCGCCTTCTCCTCGTCGTCCTGGGCACCGTCCTCGTGGCGTCGATCATCCTGGTCAGCCTCGACCTGGCGGTGATCAGCGCCCTGGCCACTGTGGCCCTGGTGCTCAGCCTGCTGGCCCTGCTGCTGTGGGGCGCCTGGCGCCTCTATAACGCCTTTCTGTGGAAGGTGGGGCGGCGCCTCGCCTTCTCCTACTTCCTGCTCGGCGTGCTGCCGATCCCGTTGGTGCTCATGCTGCTGGCGGCGGTGGCCTACATCCAGAGCGGCTTCATCCTCGGCCACCTCTTCCACGACGCCGTGGAGGCGGTGCAGGCGGAGATGGACGCCGACGCCCGCCTGGCCCTGGAGTGGGCCGACGGGATGGCGCCCCGGCTGGCGGCGGCGCGCTTCGACCGCGACCCCGCACTGACCACCCTCCCCGGGGCGGCGGACCGGACGGCGGATCGGGCCGCGGACCGGACGGCGGGTCGGGAGACGAACCGCCTCACCCAGGCCCGCGGCGATGACAACCCTACCGACGGCGACTCCGTCGAGCCGCGGGAGTTGGAGGCCGGCAGCGTGGTCTACGCCCTCTACCGCGGCGGGCGGCGGGTGGCCGGCGACGGGCGGCTGCCGCAGGAGTGGCCGGGTTGGATCCGGGATCTATCCCTCGAGGCCGCCGAGGCGGCAGAGACCCGGGAGGTCGCCCGGGGCACCCGAGCCACCGACGCCGGGGTCCCAAAGACCGAAGGAACCGGACCCGACGCCCCTGGAACCGACGCCACTGCTGCCGAAGCCGCCGGAACCGAAGCCGCCCCGGAAGCCGCCCCGGAGCTCAGTGAAGACGAGATCCAGCCCCTCACCGACCCGCCGGCCTTCTTCTCCCTGGCCGACGGCGAGCCCACCCTGGCCAGCGTCGCCGGCGACGCCTCCCTGGGCGTGGCGGCGGTCTACGTCGGCGACCTGGCCCAGGAGTTGACCGAGCGCAGCGACGTCTGGGTGCGGCTTCTCGGTCCCGCCAGCGGTGAGGGTGCGGAGGGGCGGGTCGACGTCCAGGTGATGGGCCACAACATGGCCTTGAAGACCGACCCCAGCCGCTCGCCGGAAGCGGCCGAAGCATATTTCGCCGCCCGCGGCGGCCGCGCTGATGACGGCATCTTCCTCCAGGCCTGGTGGGACCGCCCCTTCCTCTGGTGGGGCGAGGTCCGCGGCCCGCTCCACGCGCTGGCCGATGGCGAGCGGATGGTGGACCGCTTCGGCGTCGGCCTCAACGCGCCGCCCCGCACCCTGGACCGCAACCTCTTCTCCCTCACCGCCGAGCTCGACGTCTCCGTGTGGTCGGCGCTGGTGGTCTTCGCCTTCCTCCTGTTCGACGTCTACCTGGTGGCGGCGCTGATGGCCTTGATCATGATCTTCGCCCTCTCCCGGGCGGTCAACCGGCTGTCGACGGCCACCGACGCGGTGCGCTCCGGCGACTTCTCGGTGCGCATCCCGGTGCGCCGCACCGACCAGGTGGGCCAGCTCCAGCGCTCCTTCAACACCATGGCCGAGCACCTCGAAGAGCTGGTGGCCACGGCGACCCAGAAGGAACTGCTGGAAAAGGAGCTGTCCATCGCCCGGGACCTGCAGATGAGCCTGGTGCCCCGGGACCTGCCCCACGGCGAGGGGATCGAGTTCGCCAGCCTGTTCGAGCCCAGCGCCGCCATCGGCGGCGACTACTTCGACGTCCTGCGCCTGGGCGAGGACCGCCTGGCGGTGGTGGTGGCCGACGTCTCCGGCCACGGCCTGCCCACCGGCCTGCGCATGGCGATGCTCAAGTCGGCGCTGACCATCCTGGTGGCCGAAGATCGGCCGGTGGAGGAGATCCTGGCCAAGCTGGACGCGGTGGTGCGGCTGGAGGGCGAGGAGCGCTACTTCGTCACCGCCACCGTGTCGCTGCTGGACTTCCGCAGCGGCCGCCTGCGGATCACCAACGCCGGCCACCCGCCGACCTACCTGCTGCGAAGCGGAGCGGTGCGGGAGATCGTGCTGCCGGGCCAACCGCTGGGCGGCATCAGCCACCGCTGGGGCAAGGAGACGCTGGACCTCGAAGCCGGCGACGTCCTGGTGTGGCTCTCCGACGGCTTGATCGAGGCCGCCGACGAGAACGACGACACCTTCGGCTACGACGGCGTCATGGAGGCGCTGGCGGAGATCGCCGAAGCCGGCGAGAAGGCCGGCACCGACCTCTCCGCCGCCGCCGTCCGCGACGCCCTGGTGGCCGCCGTCGCCCGCCACACCGGCGACAGGAGCGCCGAGGACGACCGCACCCTGGTGGTGCTGCGCTACCGCGGCCTGGCCGAGTGAGCCCCGACACAGTGAACCCCGATACAGTGAATCCCGATATAGTGAGTCCCGACATAGAGACATAGCGCTAGTTAGCTATTGCTGCCGGTCTAACTTCTATGCTACATTTTTCGATAAGTAGACGTAGATCTCGCGCCACTCAGCTTCCTCTTCGCCATCCCTTCTGGCCAGAGCGTCGCTCATCCCGAGTTTCCCCGGTAGAAGCTCTCGCCGGCTGAAGCCATATCCCACGGAGATACTCCCATGCAGCGCATCGCCCTCGTGAACATGCCGTTTGCATCCGCCCAGCTCCCCTCCATCGCCTTGGCACAACTGCGCACCCGCCTCCACCAGGAGCTGGGTGAAGACCGGGTCGAGTGCGACATCCTCCACTTCAACCACGACTGTGCCCGGGAGCTGACCCCGAAGTTCTACGACCTCATCGCCGGATCGGTGCAGGCCGTCACCTCGGGCCTGGGGGACTGGTACTTCAAGCCCGTCGCCTTCCCGGAGATGGAAGACGATCCCGATCTCTACCTGCGCCGCCACTTCTCCGAGCACCGCCAGCAGATGGCGATGTTCAAAGGGCCGCTGCTGCAGAAGCGGGCCGCGGCGACGGCGTTCATCGACGGTCTCATCGACCGCTACGATCTGACCGGGTACGACATCGTCGGCATGACCTCCATGTTCTCCCAGAACGTGGCCTGTTTCGCCCTCGCCCGGCGGCTGAAGAAGCGGGACCCGTCGATCATCACCCTGATGGGGGGAGCCAACTGCGAAACCGCCATGGGGCGGGTCATCGCCTCCAACGTCGAGTGGGTGGACTACGTGTTTTCCGGCCCCTCCCTGGTCAGCCTGCCCCGCTTCGTCGAACTCATCGACAACGGGGAGAGGGAGCTCTGCGGCGACGTCGAGGGCGTCTATCCCCACGTCAAGGACGGCGGCGGGCTGCGGTTGGTCGAGGACCGGCCTCAGGTCGGCGCGGAGTTGGACATCGACGTCCCCATCCCGCTGGATTACGACGACTTCCTGGACTCACTGGACGAGAAGCTGCCCGCCGGGTCGGTCAAGCCGATGATCATGTTCGAGACCTCCCGCGGCTGCTGGTGGGGGGAGCGCTCCCACTGCACTTTCTGCGGCCTCAACGGGATGACCATGAAGTACCGGGGCATGGCCACGGATCTGGCGCGGGAGCAGTTCCAGAGCCTGTTCGACCGCTACGCCGACCGGGTCGAGCTCTTCCAGTCGGTGGACAACATCATGCCCCGCGAGTACCTCACCGACCTCTTCCCGGACCTGGAAACCCCCGATCACGTCGAGATCTTCTATGAGGTGAAAGCGGACCTCAAGGCCCGGGAGATGGAGGTCATGGCGAAGGCCAAAGTCACCCAGATCCAGCCCGGCATCGAGTCCATCAACACCGGCACGCTACGCCTGATGCGCAAGGGCACGACCTCCTTCCAAAACCTCCGCTTCCTGAAGAACTGCTTGATCTACGGCATCGAGCCGCACTGGAACCTGCTGGTCGGCTTCCCCGATGAGACGGAGGAGGTCTACGCCAAGTACGTCGAGGATCTGCCGGCGCTGATGCATCTGCCGCCGCCCTCCGGCGCTTTCCCGATCCGCTTCGACCGCTTCAGCCCCTACTTCAAGGCGGCCCAGGACTGGGGGCTGGAACTCAAGCCGTGCGACTTCTACGCCATGGTCTACCCGTTCTCCGAAGACGATCTGCAGCAGCTCGCCTACTTCTTCATCGACAGCAACCACACGGCGCCCTACATCACCCACACGGCGCGCTGGCTCGGCCCGCTGCGCAGCGCCATCAACCGCTGGCACCAGCGCTGGGACCCCACCGCCACCATTGCCCCGCGTCTGGTCTTCCGTCGCTCGGCACAGGGGCGTGAGGTGGTCTACGACAGCCGCTCCGAGCCCGCCCGGGAGCACGAGCTGGATGATGCCGACCTGGAGATCCTCAAGGCGCTGTCCCGGCGCTCCAAGCCGTCCCGCCTGGGATCGCGCCTCGACCACGACCTCTCCAACGAGGAGATCGAGACGCGCCTCGCCCGGCTGCTGGAGCTGGGCCTGGTGTTCCAGGAAAACGACCTGTACATGAACCTCGTCCTGGAGGAGAACGAGGAGGCACCGGCGAGCCTGCTGTCGCAGCAAGACGACGCCGAGGCCCAGTTCCACTTCCAGCGGTAGGGCCGGCGCGGCGGCGTCAGTCGGCGGCCGGCGGGAGTTCCGAGACCCTGCGCGACGGATCATCGTGTTTGAGCCCTCGGCCGCCATCGGCGGCGACTATTTCGATGTCCTGCGCATCGGCGAGGACCGCCTGGCGGTGGTGGCCGACGTCTCCGGCCACGGCCTGCCCACCGGCCTGCGCATGGCCATGCTCAAGTCGGCGCTGACCATCCTGGTGGCCGAGGACCGGCCGGTGGAGGAGATCCTGGCCAAGCTCGACGCGGTGGTGCGGCTGGCCGACGAAAGAGGATCCGGGGCTGGGCACCACCCAGAATAGTTAGATCTATTGCCAATCTCTTAACTTCTTGGTATCTTATGGTCAATGAGACTGGCTTGCCGCTCACTCCGCGAGCCGGCCTCCGATTCATAGGATCATGGCCCAGATCAGAGCAACCCGACGACCCTCCCTCGACCTTGGCTTCGTCACGGCGGCCCTCGTGCCGCTGGTGTTCTGCATCGGATTCAACGTCCTTCTCTTCAGCCTGCTGGATGGCATCCTGCTGCAGCCCCTCCCCTACCCAGACGCGGATCGACTGGTGACCCTTTGGGAGACCGTGCCGAACCGGCCAGATGCACCATCGACGGTGACGCCGGCCGACTTCCTGAGCTGGCGTGCGGACACCGCCAGCTACACGGCCATGGCCGCATTCCACGAGGTTCGGACCGAGGTCGGGGTCGCCGGCCGGCCGCCGGAAAACCTTTCCGTGGCGAAGGTGACTCCGGACTTCTTCACCGTCCTCGGCCAGCGGCCCTTGCTCGGCGAGCTCGATCTGCCCGGTGCCCGGGGGAAGGCCTGGCGGGCCGTGCTCAGTCACGAGTACTGGCAACGGCGCTTTGCTGGCGATCCCGACCTCCTCGGCGCCGGGCTACGCATCGACGGCGAAACCTTCGAGGTCGCCGCCATCCTCCGGCCCGGTCACGGCTACCCCGAGGGAACCTCTCTCTGGCTGGCCGGAGAGCTGCCCCCGGAAGTGAGGACGGACCGGGAGAGTCACTACCTGCGGATCCTGGCCCGCCTCCGACCCGACGTAGGACCAGCCTCCGCCCGGGCGGAGCTAGAGGGCGTGATGGCCCGCCTTGCGGAAGATCACCCACGAACCCATAGAGAGCGCCGCGCCATCCTCATACCGCTGAAGGACCACGTCCTGGGCCCGGCCAGAACCCCGCTCTTGATCCTCATGGTGGCGGGAGCCACGCTCCTACTGCTGACCGGATTCAACCAGGCCAACCTACTACTGGCCCGGGCCGCCACGAAGAGCCGGGAAGCTGCCATGCGAGTCGCCCTGGGGGCCGGCCGGGGGCGGATCTTCTCCTCCTGGCTGCGCTGGTTTCTTCCCCTCGTGGCAGCCGGGGCGGTCCTGGGCATCGGCCTAGCGTACCTCTGCCTGCCGCTGCTGGTCTCCATCGTCCCCTTCCACGTCCCCCGCATCGGCAACGTGGCCATCGACGGACGCGCCGCCCTCTTCGGCCTCTTCCTGGCCGCCGGTAGCGGACTCCTCCTCGCCCTGGTTCCGGCGGCGGCAACCCTGCGCCGCGAACCCTCTCGGGTGCTGCGATCGGCCCCGGGAAGCGCCTCGGCCACTCTCGGCCAGCGTCGTGTCCGCCATGCGGTGGCCGCTCTCCAGGTCTGCCTTTCCCTCGTCTTGCTGGTGGGCGGAGGATTGATGACGGCGAGCGTCGGTGCCCTGCTCGCGGTCGATCTCGGCTTCGAGCCGGAGAACCGCGTGGTCGCCAGCTTGAGCCTGCCCGCCGACCGCTACACCGAGGATCTCCGGCGCATTTCCGCCGTGGACGGCATCCTGGAGCGGATCGGTGACCTGCCGGGGGTGTCCGGAGCGGCCGCGTCCACCACCCTGCCCCTGGACGGTTCCACGGTCCGCTTCCAGTACCGCCCCGTAGCGGCGGCCGAGGCCGGTGGCGGGGCCGAGGTTCCGGTGGCCGGCTTCGACGTGGTCACTCCGTCGTTCTTTGAAAGGTTGGGGATCGAGGTGCTGGAAGGGCGGGAGTTTTCACCGGAGGACCGGACCGACGCTGCCCCAGTGGTGGTCATCAACCGCAGCCTGGCCCGCCGCCACTGGCCCGAGGGGGGCGCGGTGGGCCGAAGCCTGACCGTGGAGTGGGGCGACCTGGCACCCATCGAGCCCCGTCGCATCGTCGGTGTGGTGGAAGATGTCCGACAGGAAGATCTCCAAAACCAGCCCCAGCCAGCCCTCTACCTTCCCTACGCCCAGTTCCCGGTGCGCGCCCTCGCCTTGGTGGTCGAGACCCGGTCCGATCCGGCGACCGTCGTCGATTCGGTGCGGCGCGCCCTGCAGGACTTCGATCCGCAACTCGCCATCTCCAAGGCCACGACCCTGCAGGGCGTGGTCGAGAGATCTATCTCCCGGGAACGGTTCATCGGCCTCTTCCTGCTCGCCTTCGCCAGCGTTGGCACGGTCATCGCCTCCGGCGGCATGTACGGCGCCATGGCTTACTCGGTGGCACAGCGCCGCCGTGAAATGGGGATCCGCTTGGCCGTAGGCGCCGACCGGGCGTCCATCGTCCGCTTGATCCTCGGCGAAGCGGCGGTGCTCGCAGGCACCGGGGCCGCCGGCGGGATCGCGGCATCACTCCTTCTCGGACGCGGCCTGAGGAGCCTGCTCTACGGCATTTCCCCGAGTCAACCGGAAGTCTTCCTCGCCGCTCTCGGTTTGGTGCTCGCTGTCACTCTCCTCGCCAGCGCTCTACCAGCTTATCGCTCAGCCCAGGTTCCACCGGCGGAAGTTCTAGCCGGCTGAATTCGATCCAACGGAGGTATCTCCCATGCAGCGGATCGCCCTCGTGAACATGCCGTTTGCGTCCGCCCAACTCCCCTCCATCGCCCTGGCCCAACTTCGTACCCGCCTGTATCAGGAACTGGGGGACGACCAGGTCGAGTGCGACGTGCTTCACCTCAACCACGACTGTGCCTGCGAGCTGACTCCGGAGCTTTACGACCTCATCGCCGGCTCGGTGCAGGCGGTGACCTCGGGACTCGGCGACTGGTTCTTCAAACCCGTCGCCTTCCCGGAGATGGACGACGATCCCGAACTCTACCTGCGCCGACACTTTTCCGAGCACCGCCAGCAGTTGGAGATGCTCAAGGGACCACTCCTGGAGAAACGGGCCTCCGCGACGGAATTCATCGACGGCCTCATCGACCGCTATGAGCTGACCGGATACGACGTCGTCGGCATGACCTCCATGTTTTCCCAGAACGTCGCCTGTTTCTCCCTTGCCCGGCGGCTGAAGGAACGGGATCCGTCGGTCATCACCGTGATGGGAGGGGCCAACTGCGAAACCGCCATGGGGCGGGTCATCGCCAACAACGTCGAGTGTGTGGACTATGTGTTCTCCGGCCCCGCCCTGGTCAGCCTGCCCCGTTTCGTGGAGCTACTCAGCAACGGGGAACGGGAACTCTGCGGCGACGTGGAGGGCGTCTATCCTCACGCCCAAAAGGGCGGCGGCCTGCGATTGGTCGAGGACCGGCCCCAGGTCGGCGCCGAGCTGGACATCGACGTCCCCATACCCCTGGATTACGACGACTTCCTGGAGTCGCTGGACGAAAAGTTGCCCGCCGGGTCGGTCAAGCCGATGATCATGTTCGAGACCTCCCGTGGCTGCTGGTGGGGGGAGCGTTCGCACTGCACTTTCTGCGGCCTCAACGGCATGACCATGAAGTACCGGGGCATGGCCCCGGAGTTGGCGCGGGAGCAGTTCCAGAATCTCTTCGACCGTTATGCGGACCGGGTCGACCACTTCCAATCGGTGGACAACATCATGCCCCGGGAGTACCTGACCGATCTTTTCCCGGACATGGAGACGCCGGAGCACCTGGAGATCTTCTATGAGGTCAAAGCCGATCTCAAGGCGCGGGAGATGGAAGTGATGGCCGGCGCCAACGTCACCCAGATCCAGCCCGGCATCGAGTCCATCAACACCCAGACTCTTCGCCTGATGCGCAAGGGCACGACCTCCTTCCAGAATCTCCACTTCCTGAAGAACTGCTTGATCTACGGCATCGAGCCGCACTGGAACCTGCTGGTCGGCTTCCCCGATGAGCCCGAGGAGGTCTACGCCAAGTATGTCGAGGATCTGCCGGCCCTGATGCACCTGCCGCCGCCGTCGGGCGCATTTCCGGTCCGCTTCGACCGTTTCAGCCCCTACTTCAAGGCGGCCCAGGAGTGGGGGCTGGAACTCAAGCCCTGCGACTTCTACGGCATGGTCTACCCCTTCGCCGAGGAAGATCTCCAGCAACTCGCCTACTTCTTCGTGGACAGCAACTACACCGCGCCCTACATCACCCACACGGCGCGCTGGCTCGCTCCCCTGCGCAGCGCCATCAACCGCTGGCACCAGCGCTGGGACCCCACGGCCAATGTTCCCCCGCGCCTCGTCTTCCGTCGCTCGGTCCAGGGACGGGAGGTAGTTTACGATAGCCGCTCTGAACCTGCCCGGGAGCACGAGCTGGACGAGGCCGACCTGGAGATCCTCAAGGCTCTGTCCCGCCACTCCAAGCCGTCCCGCCTGGGCTCACGCCTCGACCTCTCGGAGGAGGAGATAGCGACGCGCCTGGAACGGCTGTTGGAGCTAGGCCTGGTTTTCCAGGAGAGGGGCATGTACATGAGCCTCGTCCTGGAGGAGAATGAGGAGGCACCGGCGGCCCTGCTGTCCCAACAGGACGACACCGAGGCCCAGTTCCACTTCCAGGGTTAGTGTCGGCGGATCGGTGTCAGCCGCCGGCCGGCGGGATTAGGTGCAGGCGGTGGACCGTGGCACCGGGCAGTAGCGGGGCCTGGCGTCCCGAGACCCAGTCATCGACACCGTCGGCAAAGTACGGTGAGCGGGGATGACCGCTCTGCCCGCCGGGCAACTGGGAGATCCCTTCGTCTTCCCGCCCCGGGCTGACGACGAGGCGCTGGGACGCTCCGTTGGAAAGAAACTGCAGCCGGGGCACGTGGACGTCCCCCGGAAGGGCCACCGGCGGACGGGACAGACCGAGGAAACGTCCCGCCAGGGGCAGGCTCGCCAGGGGATGCTCCAGGCGCAGCACGTTGACCTGGCCCCAAGTCTTCTCAGCCAGCGGCCGGCCGTCCGCCGTGTAGTAGTCGAGGGTGGAATCGACCACCGCCAGCAGGCGCTCCCGCCAGCTCTCCCAACCCGTCGGCAGGCGGCCCGGCGGACGTTGCGCCACCAGCGTCCACAGAGGCTCCTCCCACAGATCGGTGAGCGCCAGGTACTCGAGAATCTCACCCTCGCCGTCCAGTCCGGCCACCTCCGCCAGCAGCTCTTCCCCCGCGGTGAGGCGGAATCCGCGCAGCAGCCGGTAGCCGGCCGACCCAGGCGAAGCCCTGCCGTCCCACTCCTCCACTAAGCGGCGCAGCTCGTCCCGTCGCGGGTCGGCGGCGACGGCCTCCGGGGTGAGCAGGGAGAGGAGGAGTTGCCGCCAACGCTCCATGAGCGGCGACCGGTCGTCGAGTTGAAGGCCTAGCAGGTCGCCCTCCGTCGCCCCATCCATGGTGGCCAGCCGGTCACGGATCCGGGAGGCTCTGGCCCCGAGGGCGTAGTCGCCGTCCCCCAGCAGCTCCGCCGCCCGCCCCGCCGTCGCCAGCCGCTGGTTGGCAGCCCACAGCAGCCCCCCCGGCGGGTCCACCACCCGAGGGGCGTCCGCCGGGTCGAGGAGGCCGCGCCACAGCGAGGACACCCCGCGCCCGGCGACAGGAACACTGGCGTCGTAGCCTCGGCGGCGGTCCGGCAGGCGACCGGCGATGGACCACCCCACGCCGCCGTCCCGGTCCACGACAAGCAGACTCTGAGCCGGCATACCACTGCGCCGCGCCACCTCGAGAGCCTCGGCCACCGTCGATGCCGTCTCCATTCCCGCGAAGCTGAGGTCCACAGCACCGGGCTCGTGACCGACCCAGCGCACCACCCGCAGCCCCTGCTCCCCGTCACCCACCACGGGGCCCCAGCGGGTCCAGCGCACCTCCAGGGTTTCCTCGCCGCCGCCCCGGCTACGCAGCACCTCGGAGCGCACGTCGAAGGGCTTCGCGCCATCGCCGGTCAGGTACGACCCCGGATCCCCCGGCATCTCCTCCACCAGCACCACGTCGGAGACGTCGGCCTCGGAGTTGGCCAGGCCCCAAGCGACCCGGCCGTTGCTGCCCACCACCAGCAAGGGCACACCGGGCAAGGTGAGCCCCACCAAGCGGTGCGGCTGCCGCTGGCCCGGCCAGGTCAACACCATCCGGTACCAGGTGGCGGGCAGAGACAATTGCAGGTGCATGTCGTTGGCCAGCAGCGGTCGGCCGTCGGCGGTGTGCTTCCCGGCCAGGGCCCACACATTGCTGCCGCCACGCTGGTGGCGCGCCACCGTTTCTCTCAGCCCGCCGTGACGACGCCGGAGCGCCGGCCGCGACGCTGGCGGGACGGCCCCCATGGCCACGGCCTTGTTCCCTGGCGCCAGCTCCGCCGGGGACGGGCCGTCGCCGGGGGCCCCCGCGGTGTCTCCAGCGGCATCGCCTAGGCTCGGCAGGGGGGCCCCCCAGCGGCTCCGGTCGGGAAACAGGAAGGAGAACAGGTCGTCACCCAGCTCGGCGAGCAACTCACCCCGGCCGGCGTCCAGGTCCCCGGCCTCGTCCTGGAGGCGGAGGAACATGGTCCAGATCACCAACAGGCTGTCCCGCCCCTGCCAGCGCTCGGGCTCCTGGCCCAGCAGAACGTACTCGAACGGCGGAGCTCCCAACTCTTCGAGGCCGGCGTTTACGCCGGCGGCGTAGGCTTCGAGGAGGGCACGCTGCTCACCGGGAAGGCCGGCCCAGGCGGCGTCGGCCCGCTCCGTCAGGAGGTGGGCACGGGTGGCGCGGTCCAGGGCCAGCGGGCCCTCCCCCGGCAGCAACTCGGCGCTTCGGCCGGCCGAGAAGCGGCGCAACAGGTCCATCTGGAAGAAGCGATCCTGGGCGTGCAGGAAACCGGTCCCCCGGGCGACGCCCAAGCGGTTCTGGCCGCGCACGGTGGGCACCCCGGCTCCGTCCCGTTCCACGACCACGGGAGCCGACAGGCCGGCGATGGCGACCTCGCCGTCGAGGATGGGCAAGCTGGCGTCGAGGCGACGATCAACCCAGAAACCAGCCAGGAGGAGGAAAGCGGCGAGGAGGGCAACAGCGGCAACGGCGATGCGGGCAGCCCTAGCAGTCCGGTTCATCCGACCCCTTTCGTTCCGGCGAGGCTCGGTGCCCCACCCAGAGCCTCCGGGCTCGCTTCGAAGTCTCCCTCTTGGTCGAGCACCACGCTCCCGTACTCCAGCTTGACCACCCGGTCAGCGATGTCGAAGTAGCGGTCGTCGTGGGTGATGACCACCGCCGTTTTGCCCTGGTCGCGCAGGTCCGGCAGGAGCCGACGGTAGAAGAAGTCCCGAAACAGGGGGTCCTGGTCCGCCGCCCACTCGTCGAACACCAGCACCGGTCGATCCTCCAAGCTGACGGTGAGCAGAGCCAACCGCTTGCGTTGCCCCTGAGACAGGTCGAGGGTGGTCAGGCCTCCTTCGGAGACCCCCACCTTCTCCTCTAATTGCAGGCGCCGCAGATGGTCCTGGGCCCGGGCGTCCAGATCCTGGTTCTCCAGGCCGAGGAAGGTGTCGAAGAGGTAGAAATCCGAGAAGATGGCAGAGAAGTGCTGGCGGAACCGCTCCCACTGCCCCTCCTCCACCGGTTCGCCGTTCAGACGCACCTCCCCGCTCTCGGGCTTGTAAAGGCCCACCAGCAACTTGGCCAGGGTCGTCTTTCCGCTGCCGTTGCCGCCGATGACGAACACCAGCTGCCCCGGCTCAAGGCTGAGGTTCACCGGGCCCAGGGTGAAGGTGTCTTTGCCGGTGGGAGCGCGGTAGCGGTGGCTCACCCCCACCAAGTCGATGCGCTGGAAGCCGACCGGTTGGGGTGTGGTCCGCTCCGGATCGGGCCGCCCTTCGAGCAGGGACAGACCCAGCTCCCGGGTCTTCTCGTGGGCCACCTCGGCTGCCGCCAGGTCCGGTACAGCGTTGACCAACACCTGGAGGGGGGTCAGCAGGTAGAGGATGACGACGGTGTACGTCGTCAAGGTCTCGGGACCGAGCTCCACCGGTAGAAGCCCTCCCCCCAGGACGACGACGCCGAGGGCGACGAAGGCGAGCATCTGGGTCCAACTGCCCCCTATGGAGTAGGTGGTGGCGGCGGCGACGTTATAGTGCTGGAGCTTGCGGCCGAGTCCTTCCAGATGCTCCAGGAAGGCCACCCGACGCGGCCCGTGGAGCTTGAGTTCCTTGGTTCCCCGGATGACCCCCAGGTAGCCGTCGTGGAGGGCGTCCGAATGCTCCCTGGCGTGTCTTTGGTGTCGTATGGCGGCCACCGCCGACAGGTAGTAGACGGCGATGCCGAGGACCGCGAAGCCGACCAGCAGACCGAGGGCGAAGAGGGAGATCCATCCCAGGTACACCAGCAGGCCGAGGACGATGGCGGAATGGATGCAAAGCAGCGGCACGCCGGCCAGGGCCACCGCCAGGGAGCCGATGTCTTCGTGGATCGCCGCCTGGAGGCGGTGGTGGCCGACCCGCTCTAGGTCTCGCAGCGGTGCGGAGAGGATGCGGTGCGAGAGGTCCATCCGCAACTGGTGCACCGCACGCTGGCTGAGCCGCACCATGAGCCATGAGGAGAGGACGCGGCTCAGCGGCGCGGCCAGGATCAGGACACCGAAGGTGATGAGCAAGGCGCTGTTGACCTGCACCTGTCCGGTGAGCCGCTCGTTGACGATGGCGAGCAGCGCCGCGTTGGCGGCACCGCTGACCACGCCGGCCAAGATCGCGGTGATGGTGGCGGCGGGAGCATCCCGCAGCAGGAGCCGTATGAGCTTCATTAGGTTTCCTCCAACAGTGAGCTGAGCTCGGCGGCGAGATCCCCTACGTGGGGCTCGCGCAGGACTTCGTAGTGATCTCCGGGGACGTCCCGGACGGTGACCTCCCGGGCGACGTCCGACCAGCCGTAGGTCGGTGCGCCGTCGGGTGGCACGGCCTCCGCGGCGCGCAGCAGCACCACCCTGCCATCCCAGGGCTCCGGCCGGTACGACGCCATGGCCGCCACGTTGGCCTGGAAGACGCGGAACAGGTAACTGCCGCCATACGAGGCAGGCACGACTCCGCGGCGGTGGGCCTCGTCGAGGAGGGCTTCCAACCGTTCGTCAGGGTCCATTTCCTCCACCTCGCGCCCCCCCGGCAGCTCGTCCAGGGGTAAGCCCAGATCCTGAGCGAAGCCGGCGAGCATGGCCAGGGAGTCTTCCCGCGACGACCCGCCGTCCGGCGGACTGAGGGCGATGGCGGCGTCGAGGACCACCAGCGGTTCCACCGACTCCCCCTCGGCCTCCAGCAACCGGGTCATCTCGAAGGCGATGAGGCCGCCCATGGACCATCCCAGGAGGCGGTACGGGCCCCGGGGCTGATGTCGGCGCATTTCGCCGACGTAGCGACGGGCCATGGCGGGCAGCGAGTCGAGCGGCAAACCGCGCCCGTCGATGCCCCGGGACTGGAAGCCGTAGACCGGCTGGTCCTCCCCCAGGTGACGAGCCAGGGCGACGTAGCTCAGCAGGCTGCCACCGCTAGCGTGGACGCAATAGAGGGGCGGCTTGGTGCCCTGGGGTTGAATGCCCACCAGACTCGCCTCCGCTTCCCTGGACCGCTGGCCCTCCATCTGCAGGGCGAGGCTCTCGACGGTCGGGTTCTGGAACAGGAGTTGAAGGCTCACCGCCACCCCCATCTCCTGCTCGATGCGGCTGACCAGGTGAACCGCTAGCAAGGAGTGACCGCCGAGATCGAAGAAGCTGTCGGCGATGGAGATCCGATCACGCTCCAGCACCTCCTCCCAGATGCGGGCCAACCTCAGCTCCACCGGGTCCCGGGGCGGCCGGTGGTCGTCCTCGGACGAAGCCAGGGTCCCAGGAGAGGGCAAACGGTCGCGGTCCAGCTTGGCGCTCACCGTGGTGGGCAAGCTGTCGAGGGCGACGAAGTGGCCGGGGACCATGTAGTCGGGCAGGGACTCCCGCAGTGCCTGGCGAACCCGCGCCACGGACACGCTGGCTGGCTCGACGTAGGCCACCAGACCGGGCCCCCCTGGCAGGTCTCTGCGCAACGTCACCACCGCGGCGCGCACTTCGGGCAGGGCCGAGAGGTGAGCCTCTACCTCGCCCAACTCGATGCGGAAGCCGCGCATCTTGACTTGGTGGTCGCGGCGGCCGAGGAAGGTCAGCAGGCCGCCCGGCTCCCAGCGCGCCAGGTCACCCGTGCGGTACAGCCGCTCTCCCTCGCCGAAGGGATGGGGCACGAAGGCCTCGGCGGTCAGGCCGGGGCGGCCCAGATAGCCCCGGGCCAGGCCTGCGCCAGCCAGGTAGAGCTCCCCCGGTACGCCGGTCGGCGTCGGCTCCAGTTTGCGGTTGAGCAGGTAGGTTTCCATCCCCTCCGTGGCCCGTCCCATGGGAACCCTGCGGTGGATCGCCGCCTCGCCGGGCCGGGGGTGCCACCACCGGGTGGCGACGACGGTGGCCTCCGTCGGCCCGTAGGTGTTCACCAGACGGACCCCGTCCCCCGCCTGTCGGCTCCAGGCCAGCATGCGGTCGATGGCGGGCTCCTCGCCTCCCAGGATGACCAGCCGCAGCGAGTCTGGCCACTCGGCCTCGCCCTTGCCCACGGCGTCCACCAGGAGGTGCCAGTAGGCGGTGGCCAGGGGCAGTACGGTGACGCCCCGCCGGGCGCAGCCCTCCAGGAAATCGCCAGGCGTCTCTCCCCGCTCGGAGGACAGCAGAAGCAGGGTGGCGCCCTGGACGAGGGTGGTGAAGATCTCCTCGACGCTGGCGTCGAAGGAGAGGGCCGAGAACTGGAGCACGCGGTCGTCCCCGGACACCCCGTAGCTGGCGGCGGCGGCGGCGGTGAAGGCGGCCAGGGACCGGTGAGAGATAGCCACCCCCTTGGGCCGCCCGGTGCTGCCGGAGGTATAGATGACGTAGGCCAATCCACTTCCCGGCACCCGGGGGAGGTTTTTCGCCGCGGGGCGGGCGGCTGCGCCCGGGGCCAGGAAATCCAGACCGACGTCCACCTCCCGGGGACCCTCACCCCCGTCCACCGCCAGACGCATCCCGGAATCCTCCACCACCTCCCTCAGCCTTCTCTCTCCCTGGCGGGGGTGGAGCGGCAAGTAGGCGGCGCCGGCGAAGAGGATGCCGAGCAAGGCGGCGATGGTTCCGGCGGTGCGGCGGGCGTAGAGACCCACGGGCTCCCCCGGCTCCACGCCCTGCTCCCGCAGTAGGGCCGCCGTAGCGGCGGCCCGCTCGACGAGCTGACGGTAGGTCAGAGACACGTCGGCATCCTGCACGGCGATCTCGCCGGGGTGCCGTCTCGCGCGGTCCAGGATCACCTCGTGGGGAAGGCCTTCGGCCAGCGCCGGCGCGGCCACATCTCCCCCGGTGCTCCACTCCCGGATCAACTGGGAGCGCTCGGCGTCGGAGAGCATCGACAGGCGTCGGACGTCGCCATCGGGCTCCTCCACCACGGCGGACAGCAAAGTGTCCAGGTAGCCTGTCCAACGCTCGGCGGTGACGCGGTCGAACAGGGCGGTGCTGTAGGAAAGGACCAGGGTCAAGGACGGCCCCTCGGCCACCGCCAGGTCGAGATCGAACAAGGCGTAGGAAGGGGCCAGGCCCTTGGCCGGCTCGAGCTCCACGGGGCCGAGGCGGATCGCTTCCTGGGGGGTGTTCTCGAGCGAGAACATCACCTGGAAGAGCGGTGTCCAACTCAGGTCGCGCTCTGGCTCCAGCTCCTCCACCAGGTGCTCGAAGGGGAGGTTCTGATGACGGTGAGCTTCCAGGGAGACCTCCCGGACCCCGGCCACCAGCTCCGGGAAGCTCCACGTGTCGGAGAAGTCCTGGCGCAGCACCAGGGTGTTGACGAAAAACCCGATGAGGCCCTCGAGCTCCAGCCGGTTGCGGGCCGCGACGGGGGTGCCCACGACGATGTCCTCCTCCTCGCTGAGCCGATGGAGGAGCACCTGGAAGACCGCCAGCAAGACCATGAACAGGGTCGCCTGGTGGCGCTGGGCCAGGGCATAGAGCTCCCGGGTGCGGTCCGCGGAGAGGGTCAGGGTGAGACTGTCCCCGGCGGTGGAGCGCATGGCCGGGCGGGGCCGGTCGGTGGGCAGATGGAGAAGCGAGGGGATGCCCTCGAGCTGACGCCGCCAGTAGTCCACCTCCCGGGACATCGCCTCGCCGGCCAGCCAACGCCGCTGCCAGACGGTAAAATCGGCGTACTGGATCGGTAGCTCGGGCAGGGCCGCGGGGCGGCCCTCGGCGGCGGCGGCGTGAAGGGCGGACATCTCCCGCATCAGCACCCCCAGCGACCAGCCGTCGCCGAT
>Ga0102947_1000034_pt1 | contig 45049 bp, 37 predicted proteins | sample SalPon2A_A_D2_MG_FD_78210 | JGI IMG/M metagenome (GOLD analysis project Ga0102947, IMG submission 78210) | Soil microbial communities from South San Francisco under conditions of wetland restoration - Salt Pond MetaG R2A_A_D2_MG | ecosystem: Environmental > Terrestrial > Soil > Wetlands | place... | reverse complement strand
CGGTGGTCAGGTTCGGATTGGAACTGGTGCCGACGCCGCCGCTGTCGCAGGCGGCGAGTCCGGTGGCGAGAGCGAGCACGGCGAGGAGCTGAAATAAGGGGCGATAGGTCGACATGTTCAATTCCCCTTGCAATACGCGGCTACGTCGGTGAAGACTCCGCGCATGTTGTAACCGCCGCCGGTGAAGTTGTCGACGAAACCGTCGCGCGCGTTACGATCGCTGCCGGCTACATTGGGATCGCGCAGGCAGACCGTCTCGAACACCTTGTCGACCTGGCATTGCGCGAAAGCTCGGCTGTTGGAGAGTTCGATACCGAGCGACCTGGCGCCGTTGCCGGTAGCATTACCCTTGGAGTCGAGATTCGGGCCGTTTACGCCGCCGCCGCCAGGGTGGCGCCCAGGCCGAGGAGGGCGCCCTTGGCCAGCGACGCCGGGGAGAGGGCCAGGTCGCGCACCGAGACCACGAAGTAGAGGTCGTTCAGGGTGCGGGTCACGAGATCCACCATGCCCCGCCCCAGGAGCACCCCCAGGGCGAGCCCCAGGGCGGTGCCGGCCACCGCCACCAGGGCGGCCTCGCCGAGGACCAGGCGGAAGACCTGGCGCCGGGTCACCCCCAGCGCCCGCAGGCTGCCCAACAGCGTGCGCCGCTGGACGACGGAGAAGGTGATGGCGTTGTAGATCAGGAACAGCCCGCAGACCAGGGCGAGGAGCGACAGGGCGGTGAGGTTGAGGCGGAAGGCGCGGGTCATCTCCCGGTTGGTCTGCTGGCGCGCGCCCGTGGCCTCCAGCCGGACGCCGGCGGGGAGGGCGGCCCGCACCCGTTCGAGCAGCGCCTCGCCGGCGGCGCCGGGCTCGACCCGCAGATCGACGTGGGACAGGCGCCCGGGCATGGAGAACAGCTCCTGGGCGGCGCCGACGTCGAGGATGGCCAGGTCGGCCACCGCCTGGCGGGACAGCTCGTCCGCCGGCTCCAGCACCGCCAGCAGGGTCAGCCGGTCGCGGGAGGCGGGAAGCTCGACGGTGAAGGAGTCCCCCGGCTCCAGGCCGAGCTCGGCGGCGGTGTCGGCGAAGAGGATGGTGGCGCGGCGGCTGGAGAGGAAGACTCCCAGGTCGAAGCCGCCGCCAGCGTCGCCGGGGCCGCCGCCCAGCTCCGCCAGGTAGGGCCGGAACGGCGCCTCCGACAGAGGATCGACGCCGAGGACGCGGAGCACCCGGTTGCCCCCGGCCGGGTCCTCAGGCCCGGCCGGCAGGGTCACGAAGCCTTCCACGACCGGCGCCGCGGCATCGACGCCGAGATCGACGGTGAGCCGCCGGAAGACCTCCTCGTCCAGGCCCGAGGGGCCGCCGGTGACCCGGTGGGTGGCGCGGCCGGTGACGCTCTCGGTGGCGAGGGTGAAGGCGCGGGAGGCGCTGGCGTTGGCCAGGTCGATGGAAACCACCACCGCCACCCCCAGGGCTACGCCGGCGACGGCCAGGGCGAGTTGGCCCGGGTGGCGCAGCAGGTAGCGGACACTGGAGCGGCGCAGCAGGCGGGTCAAGTCTCTACCAGCTTGTGGCCCTCGATGCGCAGCACCCGGTCCGCCAGGTCGGCGACGGCGCGGCTGTGGGTCACCATGACCAGGGTCTTGCCGGCCTGGCGGGTCAGGCGGTCCAGCAGGTCCAGGACCTGCTCGCCGATGTCGGCGTCGAGGTTGCCGGTGGGCTCGTCGGCCAGGACCAGCAGCGGGTTGTGGGCCAGCGCCCGGGCGACGGCGACGCGCTGCTGCTCGCCGCCGGAGAGGCGGTCGGGGAAGGTGTCGCCCCGGTCCCCCAGGCCGACCTCGGCCAACAGGTCCCGGGCGCGGCGGCGGTCGGTCTCGGCGACCTTCCCCTGGAGCTCCAGCGGCAGCAGCAGGTTCTCCTCCACGGTGAGGGTGGGGATCAGGTTGAAGAACTGGAAGATGAAGCCGACGGCGTCGCGCCGGAAGAGGGTCCGCCGGCGCTCGGACAGCGCCCCCAGGTCGTGGCCGCCGACGATCACCTGTCCCGAGTCCGGCGGGTCGATGCCGGAGATCAGGTTGAGCAGCGTCGACTTGCCGGAGCCGCTGCGCCCCAGGAGGACGACCATCTCCCCCTCGTCGATGCGGGCGTCCACCCGGTCGAGGACCAGGCGGCGGCTGCCTCCTTCGTCGTAGCTCTTGGTCACTTCGCGCAGCTCGACGAGGGGGGCCGCGGGCTCGCTCCGGGCGGTGGTCACCGCGTCCGTCACCGCAGGGTCACCGGGCCGGCGTGGGGGAGAGCGGGTGCTTCGGCGGCTGGATGCCCGGGTCCAGGCCGGCGCAGTCGCGCAGCGCCGCCTCGACGTACTTGCCGACCACCGCCCCCCGCCACTGGGCCTGGAAGTCGGTGTTGTCCATCGGGGTGGCGGCGCGGCGGGCGACGCCGGCGGCCTCGCGGATGGAGTCCTCGGTCAGCTCCTTGCCGATCAGCGCCGCGGCGGTCTTGGCGGCTTCCGAAGGCTGGGAGGAGACGGCGCCGAGCCACACCCGGGCGTCGGTCACCACGTTGGCGTCGTCGGTCCACACGGCGGCGGCGGCGGAGAGCACCGCGAAGTCGATGGAGCCGCGGCGGCGCAGCTTGAAAAAGGAGCTTCGGCAAGCCTCCGCCGTCGAGCCAGCGGGCAGCAGGATCTCCACCACCAACTCGTCGGGGCGCTTGGCCAGGTAGTCGATGCCGTCGTCGCGGTAGAGGTCGGCCATGGCCACCACCCGCTCGCCCTCCACCGAGGCGAGGCGCACCCGGGCGTCCAGAGCCGCCAGCATGGGGGCGCTGTCCGACGCCGAGTGGGCCCAGCAGCGGGGCGAGCTGGGGGCAACCCAGCAGACCGTGCCAGCCTCCTTCATGCAGTAGTCGATGCTCTGGCGCCACTCCTCGGTCTGGTTGTAATAGGTGCAGCGGGTATCGACGCAGACGTTGCCGCCCAGGGTGCCCATGTTGCGCAGCGGCGGCGACGAGATGGAGGTCACCGCCCGGGCCAGGGCCGGGTAGCGGCGGCGCACCTCGGCGTCCTCGGCGACCGCGGTGAGGGTGGTGGTGGCCCCCAGCCGGGTCTCCCCGTTGGCGCTCACCCCGGCCAGCCCCGGCACCCGCATCAGGCTGACCACGGTCTCCGCCATCTGGTGCCGGCGCTTCATGTTGGGCCACAGGTCGGTGCCCCCGGCCACCGGTCGGGCGCGCCCCTCGGCAGCGCCCTCCTCGGCGAGGATCTTGAGGGCTTCGTCGAGCCGGGTGGGGACGTGGAGGCGGAACTCGGGTAGGCGCAGCATACGCATTGAATGATAGCGGAGAGGCGGGGTTCGGGGAGGCGGTGGCGGAAGGATGCTGGAGGAGGCTGCCGGGAAGTCGGTTCAGTCTCCGGTGAAACGGGAGAGGTCCTCCGGCCAGGGGGGCAGATCCGCCTCAGTCCCGGCTGCATTCCACAGGTCGTGGTCGAAGGTGGCGAAGGTGATGGCGTGACCACCCAGCTCCTGCCAGGTGAGGGCGGCGGCGAGATGAAGGGCGTCGTAGCCGCGCAAGCCGTGCCTCCACGCTAGTTCCCCGGCCCGGGTCGTCACCGCCTCGGACACGCTCAAGCGCACCAGGTGGTCCCACTGTCCCTCGAAGTGCTGCCGGGCGCGCCGGGCGGCGTCTTCATCCAACCGGCCAACCCGGATCGCTTTTGCCAGAGCGGCCACGACCTCGGTCCTGCTGACGAGGGCGGTGCCCAGGATCTCCGAGGACCGAACCAGGTCCGCCACGGCGTCCGAGCCTCGCTCCCGGACGTACAGCTTCACCAGGGCGCTGGAGTCCAGATAGGTGATCAATCGCGATCTTCCAGCAGGAGATCGGCTACCGTCGGCCCCTCCCCGGTCGGTATGGGCGGGATCTCCGCCGACGGCTTGCCGCCGTCCCAGGCCAGCACTCCCGCCTCTTCGAGCTGTTGCAGGGTCTGCCGCGGGGAAGATGCCAGCGGCACCAGGCGCCCCACCGGCTCTCCGTGATCGGTGATGACCAGGCTTTCGCCGGACTTGATGCGCCGCAGGTAGGCGCTGAGGTTGGTCTTGAGTTGGCGGATGCCGACCCGCAGTTCGGAGCCGGTTTCGGCGGAGTCCGGGGCCTGAGACGTCCTGGACATGGGAACCTCCTTATGGGTGACCACATTCTACCATTTGTGGTCACATGCGCCCTCGCCGGGCTCAGGTCAACAGGAAGCGGGCCAGGTGGGTGCCGTGGCGGATGCGGTCCGGCACGGAGACGCCGTCGAGGTAGTTGCCGGCCAGGTGGAGGCCAGGGAGGCGGCGTTGCAGGTCGTCGCGCAGGTCGGCGAAACGACCGTGGCCAAGCTCGTACTGGGGGATGGCCCGGGGCCAGCGGCGCAGCGCCGCCACCGGTAGCTCGCGGTCGGGGTCGAGGCCGAGGGAGGTTTGCAGGTCGCGGCGGTAGAGGGCCAGAAGCTCGTCGTCGTCCAGGGCGACGGCGTCCGGGTCGGTGCGGCCACCGGCGAAGCAGGTGAGGGCGGCGTGACCCTCCGGGGCTCGCCCAGGGAAGAAGGTGGAGGTGGTGAGGCAGCCGAGGAGGCGCAGCTCGCCGGCGCCGGGGTCGGCGTCCCGGCTCGCCACCAGGAAGCCGAAGCCGTCCAGCGGCTCGCCCCCGTCGTCCAGGTCCAGGGCGGCCAGCGGCACCCCGAAGGTGCCCACCGCCACCGGCGCGTAGGGGACCTCCGCCAGCTCGGCGCTGTCGCCCCCGGTGGCTGTTTCGAGCATCCGGGCCGCGGCGTCGGCGGGGGCGGTGAGAACCACCCGCGGAGCACGCAGCACGGCGCTGCCCCCGTCGGCGCCCTGGAACTCGACCTGGAACCCCTCATCGCCGTGCAGGACCCGTTGGCAGGGGCTGCCGGTGAGCACCCGGCCGCCGGCGTGCTCGATCTCCTGGGCGAGGCGGCGGGGCAGGGTGTCGAGGCCGTCGCGGAAGGTGACCATCGCCTTGCCGCGGCGGCGCTTCGGGGCGCCGCCGTCCGGGGCGGGCTGCCCGGGGCCGGCCGTTGGCCCCTGTGGCTCCGCCGCTCCGGCGGATCCGGGTGATCCGGGTGAGGCGGATCCAGGCGCGGCAGCTCCGGTCGCGGCCTGCCTGGCCGCGCCCTTCTTCGCCTTCTTGCCCGCCCGCAACTTCGCCGCCATGCCCTTGACCAGGCCGCCGTGCTCGGCCTCCAGCTCGTGGAGCTTGGGCATTGCCCAGCGCAGCGACAGGCGCTCCGGGTCGCCGGCGTAGACACCGGAGACGAAGGGGGCGACGGCGTTGTCCAGGATCTCCCGGCCGAGGCGCCGGTGGACGAAGTCGGCCAGCGACTGTTCCCCCTCCGGCCCCTTGCCGATCAACGGCTCGGCGAACAACCGCGCCTTGCCCCGGAAGGAGAGGAGCGGCGTGGTGAGGAGCGAGCCGGGGCCACCGGGCAGGGCGAGCAACCGCCCCTGCTTCCAGATGTAGCGCTTCTTCGCCGCCGGGTCCGCCTCCACCCGCTCGCCGCTGAGGCCGGCGGCCTCGATCAGCGCCATCACCTCGGGGTGGCTCTCGATGACCGTGTTGGGCCCGGTCTCGAAGTGCCAGTGGCCCTCCGGGGTGTCGGCCCGCAGCCCCTCCATGACCCCGCCGACCCGCTCGCCGGCCTCCAGCAGCACGACGTCGGCGCCGCCCCGGGCGAGTTGGAAGGCGGTGGTCAGCCCGGTGATCCCGGCCCCCACCACGACGACGTCACAGCGCTCGGGAAGCGCGCTCATCGCCCCGTTGCGGCCGCGTCCCGGGCGTCCGCTTTCTCGACCTCGTCCGCTCCGTCGGCCTCGGCCTCGTCCGCCGGCGCCAGGTAGGCGCGCTCGATGACCACCGGCTCCTTGGGCTCGTGGAACGCGACCTGCCCGTCGTCGCCGACCCACTGCTCATCGACCTCCACGGCGCCGATCTCCCGCAGCACGTCGTAGCCCTCCACCAGCTTGCCGAAGACGGCGTAGTTGCCGTCCAGGTGGGGCCGGGGGGCGAGGCAGATGTAGAACTCGGTGGAGCCGCTGCCCGGGTCGCTGTCCCGGGCCAGGCCGACGGCGCCCTCGACGTGGGGGTGGCCGCCGGCCTCCAGCGGCACCGTGGGCTGGTCGTTCTCGCCGCCGTCGCCGGCCTGGATGACGTGGCCCGCCACCACCCGGTAGAACGGCTGGCCGTCGTAGAAGCCCGCCTCCACCAGGCGCTCGAAGTTGGCGACGGTGAGCGGCGCGTCCCCGGGGAAGAGTTGGAGGGTCATGCTCCCGTGGTTGGTCTCGAGAACTACGAGGCGGCCCGCCTCGCCGTCTTCGGGCTCGGCTTCAGCCGCCGGCGTCGCCTCGGCCAGCGCCTCGACGTCGGCGGGGGGCGGGGTTTGCTCGGCCTGGGGCAGGGGGGACGCGAGGCTCGCGGGGACCACGATCAGCGCGAAAAGGGTGGCGGCCAGCGCGCGGCGCACCGGCCGCTGGAGGTCAAGGGCATGGGTCATGTCGGGGCTCCTGGGAGGGGGCGGGGTGGGTGGCGCAACCGTGTGCTCACGGCAGGATCGTACCAGGAGGAAGGCGCCGAGGGACCGCCCCCGGGGGTGGGCCTGGAGCGCCCATGAGGTCAGCGGGTGGGGTCGCCTGCGGACTCCTCCAGGGCCACCGCCACGCGCTCCATCAAACCCTCCCAGTCGCCGGCCGCGCGCTGCCGGAAGAGGCGCATGGTCGGGTACCAGGGGGAGTCGTCGCGGTCCATCAGCCAGCGCCAGTCGGGGACGAAGGAGAGGAGCGTCCACACCGGCTGCCCCAGGGCGCCGGCGAGGTGGGCCATGGAGGTGTCGACGGTGATCACCAGGTCCAGCTCGCGGACCACCGCCGCCGTCTCGTGGAAGTCGCCCAGGTGGGGCGCCAGGTCCACCAGCCCCAGCTCCGGGTGATCCTCCACGTCGCGGCCGCGCTCGCCGTGGAGCAGGTTGTAGAGCCGCACGCCGGGGACCTCCGCCAGCGGGGCCATGGCCGCCAGGCCGCAGGAGCGCGCTTCGTCGCCTGGGTTCTGGGGCGAGCCGGCCCACACCAGGCCAACCCGGCGGGCATCCCCGGCGGTGGCCCGCAGCAACTCCCGGGCGGCGGGACGGGGCTCGGCGGCGGGGGAGAGGTAGGGCACGCCGGCGGGGATGGTGGCGAGGTCGGTGTCGAACACCCCGGGCAGGGAAAGGACGGGGATATGGAGGTCGAAGCGGGACGGGTCAGCACCCTCGGCCGCTACGCCCCCGTCCTCCGGGCTAGCGTCCGAATCCGTGTCCGTGTCCGTGTCCGGGTCGTAGCGGGAGGGGACCACCCCGGCGACCCCGGGGCAGGTGGCCAGCAGGGGGGCCACCGGCCGCCGCGCCTCGACCCAGGGCTCGCCGCCGGCCTCCGCCACCAGGGTGGCGTAGCGGCAGAACTGGATCATGTCCCCCAGCCCCTGCTCATCGGTGATCAGCAGGCGGCGCCCGTCCAGCGGCGAGCCGTCCCAGCGCGGCATGTTCCAGGTCGGGTGCCGCGGCGGGCCGGTGGCTGTGAACCGGGACTCGTACGCCTCCCACGCCTCGCCGAAGCAGCCGGCCTGGAGGAGGGTGAGGGCGAGGTTGAGGCGCAGCCGCGAGCCGCCGGAGCCGCCGTGCCGGCTGGCCCGCCGGTAGGCCTCGGCGGCCTGGCCCACCTCGCCCCGGCCGCCGTGGATCTCGCCGAGGTTGACGTTGGCGTGGAGGTGACCCGGGTCGAGGGTCACGGCGCGGCGGAACGCCGCCAGGGCGGCCTCCGTGTCGCCCCGGGCGGCGTGGACGGCGGCCAGGTTGTTCAGAGGCTCGGGACGTTCTGGGGCCAGGTGGTGGGCGGCCTCGAACCACTCGGCGGCCTCCGCCTCCGCCGCCTCGTCGCCGGCTCCCGAGCGCAGCAGGGCGGTGCCGAGGGCGAGGGCGGCGTCGAAGCCCTCCGGCGCCAGCTCCACCGCTCGGCGCAGCGGCGCCACCGCCGCCCCCGGCTCCCCCCGGAGCTGCCGCAGGTGCCCCAGGTTGTACCAGGTCGCGGCCGCTTCCGGGTCGAGCTCCAGGGAGCGCTGGAAACAACGCTCCGCCCCGCTGGCGTCACCGGCCAGGCGCCGGGCGTTGCCGAGACTGTTCCACAGCGTGGCGTCGCCGGGGCGAAGCTCCGTCGCCCGGACGAGGAGAGGCACGGCGCGCTCCGGCCGGCGTTGCAGGTGGACGGCGATGGCGAGGACGTGGAGGGCGTCGGCGTCCCGCGGCGAAGCCTCCACCAGCGGCGCGGCCAGCGCCTCCGCCTCCGCCGCCCGCCCGGCCTGCAGCAGGGCGGCGGCGCGGCGGAGCATCTCTAACTGCGGTATCTCCAACTGCGGTGTCTCTAACTGCGGTGTTCCCCGCCTCGGTGTTTTTCGCCTCGGTGTTCCCCGCCTCGGTGCTTTTCGCCTTGGTGTTTTTCACCTCGGTGTTTCCCGCTGTCGGTCCCTTGGGGGCTGTTCCCCTTGGGGATCTGGACGTTGAAGATGCCGGCGGAGCCGTCGCTCAGGCAGATGCACGCCTTGGTGCCCGCCGCGTTGTGGTCGAAGATGACGCCGCCCTGGGCCGGCTTCTTGCCGTGGCTTTGCAGGCTGACGGTCCAGGGCCCCTGGTCGGCGGAGGATTGAATCTCTTGGTGGCCGTATGGGGAGACGGTGACGGTGGTCGGATCGTGGGGGCTGGTCTCCTCCCAGACGGATTCCTCACCGGTGGTGTCGATGATGACGAAAGTGGCTTGGCTCATGGATGCGGCTCCTCGTAGGTCGTTGAAACGATGGGGTTGGCGCGGCGTCCTACCCCGGGGTGCGCTCAGGGCCGAGACCCTTTCGCCGCCGGCCACGGTCTCACCGCCACTCCCCCTGGAGCACGAAGGGTGCCCAGTAGTAGGGGGCGGACCAACGGGGGTCGGCGCGCAGGGCAAGCTGGGCCCGGCGCAGCGCCGCCGCCGGGGGCAGGCCGTCCTCCAGCACCGCCCGGTAGAAGCGCTCCATCAGCGCCGCCGTGGCCCGGTCCTCGACGCTCCACTGGCTGGCCACCACGCGCTCGGCCCCGGCGTACATGAAGCCGCGCACCAGGCCCACCAGCCCCTCGCCCTGGATCTCCCGCCCGTGGGCGGTCTCGCAGGCCGAAAGGGTGACCAGGTCCGCCGCCAGGTCGAGCTGGTAGATGTCGTGGAGGCGGAGGAAACCGTTGGCCGGCTCACCGGCCGGTCCGACCATCGACAACACCAGGCCGGTGCGATGGGGCTCGTCGTCGTCGACCACCGCGTGGGTGGCGAAGTGGACGAGGCGGAAGTCGGCCAGGCGGCCGGAGACGGCGGCGGAGCGGGCGGCTTCGAAACCGTTCGCCACCCAACGCTCGCCGGGGGGCACGAGGGCGGCGATGCGCTGCGCCTCGGAGCCGCTGAAGCGCAGCCGGCGGAACGACCCGGAGGTGTCGGACCGGGCCACCGGCGGGTCGGGCAGGTCTCCCCCCATGGCCCCCGGGCCGGGCCGCGAGCCGCTACCCAGGGGATCACCAGCCAGGGGATCACCAGCCCGAGCATCACCGACCCGGGAATCGTTCGCCCCGAAGACCGGGTCGGCGAAGACCGCCAGGGTGCGCTCCGCCCGGCGGCGCACCGCCGCCTCCCGGCGCAGCACCGCCAGGACCGAGGCCGACGGCAGGTTGACGATCTCGTGGCTGGCGAGGAGCGGTTGCCCGGCAACCGTGGAGGAAACCGCTGGCGCACCGGCGCCGGCCGGGGCCGCCTCCCCGGGGTGGGGGAGGAGGCCGAAGGGGACGTACTGCAAGGCGCCGTCGGCGACCACCACCAGCCGCCGGTGGTCGGAGAGGTGGGCCGCGACCGGGGCCAGGATCATCTCCGAGAGCGCCCCGGCGCGGCGGGCCACCTCGGCGTCGGCCCGAGCGAAGCGCTGCCGCCGCTCGCCGGCGGTCTCGCCCGGCACGGGCCGGTTACGCTCGGAGAGGGCGCTGTGCAGCGCCACCGCCTCGGCTTCGAGGGCCCCCCGGGCCGGCAGAGGGTAGGCCGACAGCTCATCGAAGCCGACCGCCCAGAGGTGGCTCCCGTCCTCGCCCAGGGCGATTTCCAGCAGCAGGGTGTCGGGGTCGAGGAGGGTGTGTCGGATGGCGTCGGCGTCCAGCGGCTCCGGCTCGGCCAGGGCGGCGTAGCGCGGGCTATGCGCCCGCAGTGTGGCGAGGAGGGCCTGGTAGCGGTCGAGAAGCTCGGCGAGCTGGCGAGAGGCGGTGTCCCTTGACACGCCGTCCCCATCCACGCCGTCCCCAACCTCCGCGTCGCCTTCACCAACACCTTCGAGGTTCGTCACCCTGGCCTCGGCCTCCTCGATGGCGGCCAGCAGCTCCGTCTCCCGGCGCAGCAGCTCGGGGTCCACCCCCTGGCGGATGTCGGCTCCCGCCTCGGCCAGCAGGTCCAGCAGGCTGCGCGCCCGGCCCCGTTCGTGGACCGCCAGGGCCCGGGCGGCGTGGCCGGACGCGGGATCGGCCTGGTGCTGTTCCCTCAGCACGTCCACCAGGAAGCGGTAGTAATCGCTCCGCGAGGCGAGGAAGGAGGTGCGCAACGCCTCCCGGGTGACGTCCGAGCGCAACGCCTCCACCAGGTCCACGGCCTCGTACATCGCCTCCCGGGCGGCTGCCAGGTCGCCTTGGTGACGCTGCAGCCGGGCGATGCGGGCCAGGCTGTTGGCGCTGGACCAGCGGTCATTGGCCTGGCGGGAGACGGCCAGCGACCGCCGGTAGGAGGCGAGGGCTTCGGCCGGCCGGCCAAGCCCTTCCCGGGCCGCCCCTTGGGCGAGGAGCGCGTTGGCGACGATGCGCAGCTCTCCCGACTCCCGGGCAAGGGCCAGGGCGCGGGCGGCGCTCTCGTCGGCGGCCTGCCAGGAGCCCATGCTGGCCTGGGAAAAGGCGATGCCGGCCAGGGTGTCGGCCTCGGCTCGGCGGTCCCCCACCTCGCGGTGGATGGCCAGGGCGCCGGTGAAGCGCTCCACCGCTTGGTGGTGGAGACCCAGGGCGGCCTCCACCCAGCCCTGGTAGCCCAGGGCCCGGGCTTCGCCGGCGGTGTCCTGGAGCCGCCGACGCACCTCCACCACCTCGGCGTATTGGCGCCGCGCATCCTCCAACTCCCCGAGCTGGTAGTGGCTGTTGGCGAGGTTGGTCAGGGCCACCGCCTCGCCGGCGGGGACCCCCATGCGGCGGGTGACGGCGAGGACCTGGCGGAACGCCTCGATGGCCTCCTGTTGCTCCCCCAGCCGTTGGTGGGCGGCGCCGATGCTGTTGAGGATCTGGGCTCCCAGCAGCGGGTCGCGGCGTTCCGGCGGCAGGGCGGCGAGGACCTCCAGGGCGCGCTCGAGGCGGCTGATGGCGGCCCGCTGGTCGCCGGAGCGGGAGTGGAGGGTGGCGGCGACGTTGAGGAGGTCGGCGCGCAGGCGGGGATCCTTGAAGTCCAGGGCCAGCGCCTCTTCGGCCCGGGCGAGGGCGGTCTCCGTCTCACCCAGCGCACGCAGCACCTTGCTCTCCTCGCCCAGGGCCCGGGCCTGGCCGACGGCGAGGCCCGCTGAGCGGTAGAGCCGGACCGCCTCGGCGAAACCGGCGGCCGCCGCGGCTCGGGATTCCGCCGTTCTCTGGCCGGCCAGCTCCAGGGCGGCGGCGAAGGCTTCGTCGGCCGCCGAGGCGGCCTGGGCCGTGTCGGTGGCCTCGGCGGCCTGGCCGGCGTCCGCGGGGGAGCTTGCCAGCACGGGGCTCGCCGACAGGAGGATCGCTGCGGTCAGCAGACAGGCCGGCATGCGGGCCAGCGGGTGGGCCAGCAGGTGGGCTAGCAGGTGGGACATCGCGGTGCGCGATGCCCGCCGGCCGGCGGGCGCGGGGAGGTCAAGGCAGCCGATCCGTGGTTCCAGGGCTCGCAGCGTGCCACTTCCTTCCAAAAACTCGTACAGACGTCGTGAAATGCGCATCAGGATAGGCGGAATGCTAGCATCTGGGCATCACTTCCAACCACCTCCAGGAGAAGGAAATCATGGCCGAGCTCGTCACCGACCTGTTGCAGGACCGCGCCCGGGAGCTGGGGGGCGGGGAAGCGTTGCGATTCAAGCGGGACGGGCGCTGGCTCTCCCACTCCTGGGAGGACTACCGGGACCTCACCCTGCGCGCCGCCCGGGCCATGCTGGCCCACGGCCTGGAGGCGGGGCGGGGGGTCTCCATCATGGGCTTCAACCGCCCGGAGTGGTTCTTCTCCAACCTCGGGGCCATCGCCGCCGGCGGCCGGCCCACCGGCGTCTACACCAACCTCACGCCGGATCAGGTGGCCTACATCGCGGACCACTCCAGCAGCCAGGTGGCGGTGGTGGAGAACCGCGAGTACCTGGAGAAGTTCCTCGCCGTCCGCGGCGACCTGCCCGGGCTGGAGACCCTGGCGCTCTGGGACGGCGAGGTGACGGCCGAGGAGGCCGAGGCCGGCGTCCTCACCTGGCGCGACTTCATGGCGGCGGGGGAGGAGGACGAGGCACTCCAGGCGCGGCTCGACGAGCGCATCGCCGCCCAGCAGCCGGACGACGTCTGCGAGCTGATCTACACCTCCGGCACCACCGGTCCGCCCAAGGGCGTGATGCTCAGCCACCGCAACCTCGCCTGGACCGCCACCACGGTGGGGGAGGGCTTCGACCTGGGCCCCGGCCACCGGGTGATCAGCTACCTGCCGCTGTCCCACAGCGCCGAGCAGATGGTCTCCCTCTACATCCCCCTGGTGCGCGGCATGACCACCTGCTTCGCCGAGAGCCTGGAGCTGATGGCCGACAACCTCAAGGAGGTGCGCCCCCACGTCTTCTTCGGCGTCCCCAGGGTGTGGGAGAAGATGCAGGCCGCCATCCAGCAGGCGGGGCAGGCCAACCCGCCGCTGAAGAAGAAGATCGCCGCCTGGGCCCGGGGGGTGGGCCTCGCGGCCGGCTACGCCGAGCAGGGCCGGGGCTCGAAGCCGCTCCTCTACCCGCTGGCCAAGACGCTGGTGTTCGACAAAGTGCGCCAGCGCATCGGCCTCGACGAGGCGCTGATCTGTGCCACCGGCGCCGCCCCCATGGCCCAGGACACGGCGGACTTCTTCCTCTCCCTGGGTATCCCCGTGCTCAACTTCTACGGCCTGTCGGAGACCAGCGCCCCGGCCACCCAGTCGGTCCCCGGGCACTACCGCACCGGCCGCGCCGGCGTGCCCCTGCCCGGTACCGACGTCGTCCTAGCCGACGACGGCGAGGTGCTGATCCGCGGCCCCCACGTCTTCAAGGGCTACCACCGCGACCCGGAGGCCACCGCAGAGGTGATGGACGACGAGGGCTTCTTCCTCTCCGGCGACGTCGGGCGCATCGACGACGAGGGCTTCCTCCAGATCACCGACCGCAAGAAGGAGCTGATCATCACCTCCGGCGGTAAGAACATCGCCCCCCAGGTGCTGGAGAACGAGTTCAAGCGCATCCCGGCGGTGGAGCACGCGGTGGTGGTGGGGGACGGCCGCAAGTACCTGGCGGCGCTGTTCACGCTGGAGCCGGAGGCGGCCCGGGTGGCGGCGGAGGAGGCCGGCAGCCCGGAGACGGAGCCCGCGGCCCTGGCCGCCTGTCCCGTCTTCCGCGCCTGGATGGAGCGGCGGGTGGAGGAGGTCAACGAGGGGCTGGCGCGCTACGAAACCATGAAGACTTTCCACATCCTGCCGGAAGCGTTCACCGTTGAGGGTGGCGAGCTGACGCCGACCATGAAGCTGAAGCGGCGGGTCATCAATGAGAAGTACGCGGAGGAGATCGAAAGCCTCTATCCCGGCTGAGCCGGACGGGCGGAGTCTGCGCTGCGGGCCCAGGCTCGCGCTGGCACTGTCCTTGCTATTTAGTCATGGCAGAGCAGACATCACCCATGAGATCCGTGGCGGTCGTCGCCGCGGGTCACCACAACAGGAGTACTGCCATGACCTACGACAAGACCCGCGAAGATGGAGGCGTCGCCACGGTGGACGCCGAGGCCGATGCCAACCGAGATCCCATTACCGATGAGCCTGGTTCCCACCCGGTGGGCACCGGGGTCGGCGCCGCCGGTGGTGGCGCCGCTGGAGCCGTTGCCGGAGCCGCCGTCGGCGGGCCGGTGGGCGCTCTCGTTGGCGGCGCCGCTGGCGCCATCGTCGGCGGCGCTGCCGGTCACGCCGTCGCCGAGCGCATCGACCCCACCGTCGAGGACGCCTACTGGAGCGAGAACTACAGTGATCGCGACTACGTCGGCGACGACGACGACTACGACACCTATCGCCCGGCCTACCGCCACGGCTGGGAGTCGTACCAGAGCAACCCGGACCGCGACTGGGACGACGAGCTGCAGGCCGAGATGCGCGAGGAGTGGAACGAGCTGAAGACCGATACCAAGCTGGAGTGGGAGGAGGCCAAGCTCGCCACCCGCGACGCCTGGCACACCGCCAAGCATCGCGTCGGCCTGTTCGAGCGCGAGGACGAGTACTGGCGCAACCACTACTCGGACCGCCCCTACGTAGCCGACGACGACGACTACGAGACCTACCGCCCGGCCTACCGCGAGGGGTGGAAGGCGCGCCATCGCTACCCCAACCGCGACTGGGACGACCGCCTCGAGGCGGAGCTTCGGGAGGAGTGGCAGGAAGCCAAGCACGACACCCGGCTGGGCTGGGAGAAGGCCAAGCAGGCGGTGCGTGACGGCTGGCACCATGTGGAGCGCGCCCTCCCCGGCGACTTCGACAACGACGGACGCTGAGCCCCCCGCCGGGTGTGGCTGCGGCAGGCTGAAACCCTGCCGGGGCCCCCGGGCGACCGGCCCGGCCCACGGCCATCGTCCGCGTTGGACGCGGATTTCCGAGGCCCCTGGCACTGCCGGGGGCCTCGTTGCGTAGTACGGGGGCCCGCGTCGCGTCCTACAATGGGCCCATGTCTGAGAACCCCTCTCCCCCCACAGCATCCGGCGACGGCCGCAAAGTCGTCCTCGCGTACTCCGGCGGCCTCGACACCGCGTGCATCCTGCGCTGGCTCCAGGACCGCGGCTACGAGGTAGTGGCCTTCATCGCCGATGTCGGCCAGGAGGAAGACTTCGACGCGGTGGCGAAGACCGCGGAGACCCGCGGCGCCGCCGAGGTCCACGTCGTCGATCTGAAGCGGGAGTTCGTCACCGACTACATCTACCCGGCCATCGCCGGTAACGCCATCTACGAGAACCGCTACCTGCTGGGCACCTCCCTCGCCCGGCCGGTCATCGCCCGCGCCCAGGTGCGGGTGGCGCGGCAGGTGGGGGCGACGGCGGTGGGCCACGGCGCCACCGGCAAGGGCAACGACCAGGTGCGCTTCGAGCTGGCCTACGCCGCCCTGGCGCCGGACCTGGAGGTGGTGGCGCCGTGGAAAGACCCGGAGTTCCTGGCCCGCTTCCGGGGCCGCCCCGACCTGCTGGCCTACGCCGACGAGCACAACCTGGAGGTGGAGGCCACCGCCGCCAAGCCGTTCAGCTCGGACGAGAACCTGATGCACCGCAGCTACGAGGCCGGCGTCCTGGAAGACCCGTGGAGCGAGCCCAACGACGACATGTTCCACCTCACCCGCTCGCCCCGGGACGCCCCGGACCGACCGACCCGCCTGGAGATCACCTTCCGCGACGCCGTCCCGGTGCGGGTGGAGGTCGATGGGAAAGGGGGCCGGGTGGAGGAGGGCCCGCTGGCGATCTTCGAGCTGTTGAACGAGGTCGGCGGGATGCACGGCGTCGGCCGGGTGGACATGGTGGAGAACCGCTTCGTCGGCATCAAGTCCCGGGGCGTCTACGAGACCCCCGGCGGCACCGTGCTGCACCACGCCCTGCGTGACCTGGAAGGGATCGCCATGGACCGGGAGGTGCTGCGGCTGCGCGACATGCTGAGCCCCAAGTTCTCCCAACTGATCTACAACGGCTTCTGGTTCAGCCCCGAGATGGACTTCATCCGCGCCGCCTTCGCCCAGTCGGAGAAACTGATCGACGGCCAGGTGCGGCTGGAGCTCTACAAGGGCAACGTGCGCGCCCTGGCCCGGCGCTCGCCCAGCTCCCTCTACGACCAGGAGCTCTCGTCCATGGACGTCGCCGGCGGCTACGACCAGACCGACGCCCAGGGCTTCATCCGCATCAACGCCATCCGGCTGACCGCCCACAACGTGATCCTGGGGCAGAGCGAGACGCCCGAGGACGGTGAAGCTTGAGCCGACTGTGGGACAAGGGGGACGCGCTGGACGAGGCGGTGGAGCGCTTCACCGTCGGCGACGACCCGCGCCTCGACCTGGAACTGGTGGCCCACGACGCGCTGGCCAGCGCCGCCCACGCCCGCATGCTGGCCGAGATCGGCATCCTCGACGCTGAGGAGTTGGCCGGGCTGCTGCGCGAGCTGGCCACCGTCGCCGAGGAGGCGGGGCGCGGCGCGTTCCCCATCCAGCGCGCCGACGAGGACGGCCACACGGCGCTGGAGAACCGCCTCACCGAGCGCCTGGGAGACGCCGGGCGCAAGATCCACACCGGCCGCAGCCGCAACGACCAGGTGATCGCCGCCGTCCGCCTGTGGGGCCGCGAGGCGCTGCTGGCGGTGGTAGGGCGGCTGCTGGAGGTGGTGGCCGGCCTCCTGGAGCTGGCCGACGAGCACCGCGAGACCTCCGTGCCCGGCTACACCCACACCCGCCAGGCCATGCCCTCGACCCTGGGCCACCTTTTCGCCGCCCACGCCGAGGGGTTGCTGGACGCTGTGCCCTGGCTCACCACCGCCTTTGAGCACATCGACCGCTCGCCCCTGGGCAGCGCCTCCGGCTTCGGCGTGCCGCTGCCCCTGGACCGCCGCCGGGTGGCGGAGCTGTTACGGTTCGGCGGCCTCCAGGTCAACACCCTGGCGGTGCAGAACGACCGCGGCAAGACCGAGGCGCTGGTGCTCACCGCCGTCGCCACCGCCGCCGGCGACGTGGCACGGCTGGCCCACGACCTGATCCTGCTGTCGAGCGACGAGCTGGGCTGGATCCGCCTCTCGCCGGAGGTCACCACCGGTTCGTCCATCATGCCCCAGAAGCGCAACCCGGACGTCCTGGAGCTGGCCCGGGCCGGCGCCGCCCGGCTGCGCGCCAAGGCGGCGGAGGTGGCCGCCGTCTACGCGCCGCTGCCCTCCGGCTATCACCGCGACCTGCAGCTCACCAAGGCGCCGTTCCTGGAGGGGATGGCCGGCGCCGCGGACCTCTTCGCCGCCTTCCGGGTCGCCCTGGACGGACTGGAGGTGGACCGCCCGCGCTGCCGCGCCGCGGTGCAGGCGGCCACCGCCGCCACCGACGAGGTCTACCGCCGCATCGGCGACGGCACGCCCTTCCGCACCGCCTACCGCGAGGTCGGCGCCGACCCGGCGGGGAGCGTCCGGGGCGAGCCGTCGGAGGCCTGGCGCCAGCGCACCCACGAGGGCGCCCCGGGGGCCCTGGACACGGCGGCGGACCGGCGGCGGCTGGAGGAGGCCCGGAGCTGGCTGGCCGGTACCCGGGAGCGGGTCCAGGGCGCCTGGCAGCTCCTCGCCGAGCCCGCCTGACCCGGTATCGCCTTTGCACCATCCTTGGTGTGTGGCGGGTCGGAGAGCATCCGGTCGCCGCGCCAACCCAAAACCAGGCTCCAATCACACCAGGGAAGGACACCGACATGAAGCTCGACAACCTGCACAAACTGTTCGTCCACGAACTCAAGGACCTGTGGAGCGCCGAGAACCAGCTTCTCGACGCCCTGCCCAAGATGGCCGAGAAGGCCGACCACCCCGACCTGAAGAAGGCGTTCCAGGACCACCTCGTGGAAACCGAGGAGCAGGCCGCCCGCTTGAAGACCATCTTCCAGCAGCTCGACTTCGAGCCCGGCGGCCACAAGTGCGAGGGCATGGAGGGGCTCATCGAGGAGGGCAAGGACGCCATGAAGATCGAGGACGCCAACGTCCGCGACGCCGCCATGATCGCCGCCGCCCAGCGCGTCGAGCACTACGAGATCGCGGGCTACGGCGTGGCCTCCACCTACGCCGAGAAGATGGGCCACAGCGAGGCCGCCAACCTGCTCTACAAGTCGCTGGAGGAGGAGGGCAAGACCGACCGCCTGCTCAGCCGCATGGCCGAGCGCTGCATCAACTTCGAGGCCATGGTCACGGCCTGAGGGCAAGACCCCGGCTGCACTGACGACCCCGCCGGCGGCCCGCGGCCCCCGGCGGGGTCTTTACGTTTGGGAGCCGCGATAGCATGGCCCGCGCGCACCCGGCCCGCTTCGACTCATCGCCACACAGTTCGGCGCCACACAGCTCATCGCCATACAGTTCATCGCTACACAGTTCGGGGGAATCCATGCACGACGTCGTCACCGCAATTCTCGGAGGAGGCCAGGGGACCCGGCTTTGGCCGCTGACCCGGGAGCGGGCCAAGCCCGCCGTGCCGGTGGCGGGGAAGTTCCGCCTCATCGACATCCCCATCTCCAACTCGCTCCACGCCCACATCGACCGCATCTTCGTCCTCACCCAGTTCAACAGCGCCAGCCTGCACCGCCACATCGCCCAGACCTACCGCTTCGACGCCTTCTCCCGCGGCTTCGTCAACATCCTGGCGGCGGAGCAGAACATCGACAACCCGGACTGGTACCAGGGCACTGCCGACGCCGTGGGCCAGAACCTGGAGCGCCTGCTGGAGGACAGCCCGGAGGACGTGCTGATCCTCTCCGGCGACCAGCTCTACCTGATGGACCTGGAGCGCTTCGTCGCCGAGCACCGGGGCGCGGACCGGGACGTGACGGTGGCGGTGAAGCCGGTGCCCCCCAGCGAGGCCAGCGCCCTGGGCATCATGCGCATCGACGACGCCGGCCGCATCGTGGAGTTCGTCGAGAAGCCCCAGGACCCGGAGGTGGTGGAGCACCTGGCACTGGACCAGGCCACCATCGACCGCCTGGGGCTCGACGCCGAGCCCGGGATGCTGCTGGCCAGCATGGGGATCTACCTGTTCCGCGCCGGCGTCATGCGCGAGCTGCTGGACGGCACCGAGGCCACCGACTTCGGCAAGGAGATCATCCCCCAGGCGCTTCAGGGCCACCAGGTCGGCTCCTTCGTCCACGCCGGCTACTGGCGCGACATCGGCACCATCTCCGCCTTCCACCACGCCAGCCTGGAGCTCACCGACACGGTGCCCTCCCTCGACCTCTACAGCGCCTCCCGGCCGATCTACACCCACCCCCGCTTCCTCCCCGGCTGCAAGGTCAACCGCGCCGAGGTCCACCGCGCCGTCCTCTGCGACGGCGCCATCGTCTACGACGGGGCGACGATCCGCCGCGCCATCGTCGGCGTGCGCTCGACGGTGCGGGAGGAGGCCACGCTGGAGGACACGGTGATGCTCGGCGCCACCCACTTCGAGCCCAAGCCCGCCGACGGCACCATCCCCCTGGGGGTGGGGAAGGGGAGCCTGGTCCGCGGCGCCATCCTCGACACCAACGTGCGCATCGGCGCGGGCTGCCGGCTGGTCAACGAGGCCGGGGTGACCGAGGCCGATGGCGACGGCTGGTGCATCCGGGACGGTGTCGTGGTGGTCTACCGGGGCGCCACCATCCCCGACGGCACGGTGGTCTGAGGCGGCCCCGGGTGACGCGACGCCGCAAAGCACCACCGGGCCAGACCTCTTCTGTGGAGCCGGCCAAGGCTCCCGGTGCGGCCTCCGACCCTGACCGCGAGCCGGTACCGCTGCGCATCTGCTTCGTCACCGCCGAGCTCGCCCCCTTCGCCAAGCGGGGCGGCCTGGGCGACGTCGCCGCCGCCCTGACCCGCTACCTGGCCGCGGCGGGCCACGACGTGCGCACCTTCCTGCCGCTCTACGGCGGCCTGGCGCCGAAGGGAATGGTCACCCTGAAGGCGGCCCAGGACGTGACTCTCCAGATCGGCCCCCGGAGCTTCACCTTCACCGCCCGCACCGCCCGCCTGCCCGAGCAGCCCTCGGCGGCGGTCGCCGACCGGGACGGCACCTCCGACCTCAAGCCCGCCAACCCGTGGGTCGTCCTCATCGACTGTCCCCAGCTCTACGGCGGGGAGGTCTACGAGGGGGGCGAGATCGACGCCCTGCGCTTCGCCGTTTTCTGCCGCGCCGTGCTGGTGACCTGCCAGCGGCTGGAGTGGTCGCCCCAGATCTTCCACGTCCACGACTGGCACGCCGCCCTGCTGCCGCTGTTTGCCCGCTCGACCTACGCCTGGGACCGGTTGTTCGCCGAGACCAAGACCCTGGTCACCCTCCACAACGTCGGCTACCAGGGGGTGGTGGGGGCGGACCGGCTGGCCGACCTGGGCCTGGCCGACGCCACCGGCCTGCTGCCCCGGGACGACCTGGAGGAGGGCAGGGTCAACCTGTTGAAGGCGGCGCTGCTCCAGGCCGACCTGGTCTCCACCGTCAGCCCGACCCACGCCCGGGAGATCACGACGCCGGACGGCGGGGCGGGGCTGGACGGGGTGCTCAGCACCTTCGGGGACCGCCTCACCGGCATCGCCAACGGCGTCGACGTGGACGAGTGGGACCCGTCCAGCGACCCCTACCTGGCGGAGAACTACGCCGCGGACCGGCTGCTCGGCAAGGCCGCCTGCCGCCGCGCCCTGTGCGAGGAGCTGGGCCTGGACTACGCCCCGGAGGCGCCCATCGCCGGGATCATCTCGCGGCTGACCTGGCAGAAAGGGTTCGAGCTGACCTACGGCCCGCTGCCCGACCTGCTGCGGGATTCCGACCTGCGGCTGGCGGTGCTGGGCACCGGGGAGCCGGAGTACGAGACCTTCTTCGCCTCCCTGGAGCGGGCGTTCCCGGGGCGGGTGGCCTACGTCAGCGCCTTCTCGGAGCCGCTGGCCCATCGCATCGAGGCCGGGAGCGACGTCTTCCTGATGCCGTCGCGCTACGAGCCCTGCGGCCTCAACCAGATGTACAGCCAGCGCTACGGCACCCTGCCCGTGGTGCGCCACACCGGCGGCTTGGCGGACACCGTGGAGCCGTACCTGCCCGAGACCTACGACCTGGACGATCCCGACGCCCCGGGCACCGGCTTCGTCTTCGAGCACTTCGACCCCCAGGGCTTCCGCTGGGCCCTGGACCTGGCGCTGACCACCTGGCGCCGGCGGCGCACCTGGCGGCGCCTGATGCGCCGGGCCATGACCCGGGATTTCTCCTGGCAGCAAGCGGGCGACCGCTACCTGGGGCTCTACCGCCGGTTGTTGCCGGAGGGCGGCGCCGAGCCCGGCGCCGGCGCCAGCACCTCCAGCCCCGGGAAATAGGTGCGGTAGCGGCGGGCGTCGCGGGTGAGCAGGCGGTAGCCGCGCACCGCGGCGTGGGCGCCGACGTAGAAGTCGGGCAGCGGCGCGGCCCGGGCGCCGCCGTTGCGGCGGTAGCGCAGGAAGCACTTGCCGGCCAGGAAGGCCGCCTCCCAGGGCAGCGGCTCGCGGCGGAAGAACTCCGGCTGCATCACCTCCTCCACCTCCTCGACCCGCTCGAAGCCCACCGACACCTCGGCGTAGATCAACGGGTTGGTGACCAGCACCGCCGTCGCCGCGTGGCGAGCCATGGCGGCGCTGGACCAGTCGCCCCAGTGGGGGTCGTCGGTGACCACGTCGAGGATGACGTTGCTGTCGACCAGCACCGGGGTGGTGTCCGGGGCGCCTCCTCCGCCTCCTCCGTGCATCAGGATCACTCCGGCGTGGTTGCCCCATCGCGGGTCAAGGACATGATCTCGTCCGTGCTCATGGATACCGTGGCACTGCCACGCAGACGCTCCACCAGCCGGCGGCCCCGTCGGTTGGCCTCCACGGCGGCGGTCGGGCGCAGCACGGCGGCGCCGTCCTGAAGCTCGAAGGTGACTTCGGTGTGGGGAAGAAGGCCGAGCTTCTCCCGGATGTGGATCGGGATGGTGACCTGTCCCTTGGTGGTGATTTTCATGGTTCATACCCCTTACAACGGAAACCGGGCGCCTGGATCGCACAGACGGTCGCCGAAACTTGGCCGGCGGAGTAATACTACCAGAAGTAATACCCCCGTCAACCCGGGGTCAGCCGGTGCCGTTGCACCTTGCCGAGGGCGTTGCGCGGCAGCTCGGTGACGAGGAACACGCGCCGCGGCACCTTGAAGGCGGCGAGGCTGCCGGCGAGGGCGTCGCGCAGGCCGTCGCCGTCCGGGACAGCGACTTGCGACCCCGGGTCTCCCGGCGCCGGCACCAGCCAGGCGGCGACCAGCTCCCCCCGATCACGGTCGGGCAGCCCCGCCACTGCCGCCTCGGCGACCCAGGGCAGCGCTTCCAGCGCCGCCTCGACCTCCCGGGGGTAGACGTTGTACCCGCCGGTGAGGATCATGTCGTGGCTGCGGCCGAGGAGGGTGTGGGCGCCGGTTGCGGGGTCGCGCCGCGCCAGGTCACCGGTGGAAAACCAGCGCCGGCCGGCGGCGTCGCCGGGGTCGCTGACGAAGGCCGCCGAGGTCTTCTCCGGGTCTCGCCAATAGCCGGCGCAGACCCCCGCCCCGGCCACCTGGAGCTCGCCCTCGGTGCCGGGGGGCACCGGCGTGCCGTCACCATCGACGATGCGGGCCGAGACTCCCGGCAGCGGCTGGCCGACGCTGCCGGGCCGGCGCTCGCCGGCGTACGGGTTGGAGAGGGTGATGCCGGTCTCGGTCATGCCGTAGCGCTCCAGGATGGTGTGGCCGGTTAGGTCCCGGAAGGCGGCGAAGGTTTCCGGCGACAGGGGGGCGCTACCGCTGGCGAAGAGGCGGGCGGCGGGGGAGACGTTGAGGCCGCTGGCATCGCTGGGGCCGCTGGCGCCCTGCTCTTGCCGCCGGCGCAGCTCATCGACCAGGCGGACGTACATGGTGGGCACGCCGAAGAAGACGCTCGGCCCGTCCTCCCGGGCCAGCCGGCCCGCCACCTCGGCGGCGTCGAATCGCCGCGTCAGCTCCACCGTGGCGCTGGCCGCCAGGGCGGTCAACAGGCCCACCACCAGGCCGTGGACGTGGAACAGGGGGAGGGTGAGGAGTAAGCGGTCTTCGCGGCGCCACGCCCAGGCCGCCAGCAGGCCGGTGATGCTGGCGGTGAGATTGGCGTGGGTGATCATGGCGCCCTTGCTGCGACCGGTGGTGCCGGAGGTGTAGAGGAGCATGGCCAGGCCGTTGCCGGGGTGGGGGAGGGGAGGCCCCGACCCGTCGGCCGTTGCGATCAGCGCCCCGACCTCCACCGCCCGTTCGGCGACGCGGCGGGCGGTGGCCTCTGGCCGATCACCGCCCTCCCCCCTTGCCACCTCCTCCAGCACCGACCGCTGGGCCGCCTCGGTGATGACCAGGGCCGGCTCCGCGTCCTCCAGGATGTGCGCCAGCTCCCGCCGGCGGTAGGCGGTGTTGACCGGCAGGGCGACGGCGCCGAGGTGGAGGATGGCCAGGAAGGAGGCGGCCATCTCCGGGCGGTTGGCCATCACCAGCGCCACCCGGTCGCCGGGGCCGACGCCCCGCCGGGCCAGCTCGCCGGCCACCCGGCGGGCGGTGGTGAAGAGGCGGCGGTAGGACCACGCCTCCGCCGCGAAGACCAGGGCGGTCTTCTCCGGATCCCGGGAGCGCGGGATGGCGAGGAGGTCGAGGAGGTTCATGGCTTTGGTGGGCGGCGTCCCGGGGCGGCTGTTAGGGGCGGCGGTCAGGGGCGGGAGAGCCCCGCCCGGGCGGGATCTGCTACCGTATGGATCTTATGCGACTCCCAGCCCTCCGCTGACGCGGTCCCCCCTCGTCCCACCCCGGTCCTCCTCCACGGCGGCGCCCGGGGCCTGAACCGGCGCTCCCGCGCCCGGTCGAGCACCGCCCTGTCCCGTAGCGCATGCGCGCCTTGCGTTCCGGCAATCCAGCCCGGCAACCCCCCCGCGCCCGGCCCGAGACGGGCCGCACCCCGGTTGCCCCGCCCTGGAGGTGAGCACCTTGTCGCATTCTTCCGAGCCGTCCCCGTCCCCCGGTCCCACCGAGCCCGTCGATGAGCCGTCGCCGCCCCCCACGGCGCCATCGCGGCGTCGTCTGTGGGACGAACTGAAGGAAGCCCTCTCCGGAGGGGAGCAGGACTACACCGAAGGCAGCCTGCGCCGCGCCATCGCTCTACTCGCCGTGCCGATGGTGCTGGAGATGTGCATGGAGTCGGTGTTCGCGGTGGTGGACGCCTTCTTCGTCGCCCGCCTCGGCGCCGACGCGGTGGCCACCATCGGCCTGACCGAGGCGGTACTGACCCTGCTGTTTGCCGTCGCCATCGGCGTTTCCATGTCCGCCACCGCCCTGGTCGCCCGCCGCATCGGCGAGAAGGACCGGGAGGGCGCCGCCATAACCGCGGTGCAGGTTTACATCCTGGGTCTCCTGGTCTCCGTGGTCTTCGGCGTCGCCGGGGTGCTCGGGGCGGAGCCCCTGCTGCGCCTGATGGGCGCCTCCGAGGCGGTGGTGGCGGTGGGGGCGGGCTACACCCGGGTGCTGCTGGGGGGCTCGTTCACCGTCGTCCTGCTGTTCCTCGGCAACGCCGTCTTCCGGGGCGCCGGCGACGCGGTGATCGCCATGCGCGTCCTCTGGTTCGCCAACCTGATCAACATCGCCCTCGACCCGTGCCTGATCTTCGGCCTCGGGCCGTTCCCGGAACTCGGGGTCACCGGCGCCGCCGTGGCCACCACCATCGGCCGCGGCTGCGGCGTCGCCTACCTGGTGGTCAACCTGGTCCGGGGCCGCGGCCGGGTGGTCATCCGCCGGCGGCACCTGCGCCTCGACCCGGCGGTCCTCGGCCGCCTGGCCCGGGTGTCGGTGGGGGGCGTCGGCCAGTTCCTGGTGGAGACCGCGAGCTGGGTGCTCCTGGTGCGCATTTTGGCGGTCTTCGGTAGCGCCGTGCTGGCCGGTTACACCATCGCCCTCCGCATCCTGATTTTCACCTTCCTGCCGTCGTGGGGGCTGTCCAACGCGGCGGCCACCCTGGTGGGCCAGAACCTGGGCGCGGGCAAACCCGACAGGGCGGAGCGCTCGGTGTGGCTCACCGCCCGCTACAACCTCTACTTCATGGGCAGCGTGGCCATCCTGCTGTTCCTGGTGCCGGAGCCGATGGTCCGGGTCTTCAGCCAGGACCCGGCGGTGGTCGCCATGGGCGTCGACACCCTGCGCTGGTTCGCCTCCTGCTACGTGCCGCTGGCCTACGGGCTGGTCATGGTGCAGGCGTTCAACGGCGCCGGCGACACCACGACCCCCACCCTGCTCAAGATCTTCACCCACTGGATCTGGCAGCTTCCGGTGGCCTGGTACCTGGCGCTGGAGATGGAGCTCGGGCCCATCGGCGTGCTGCTGGCGGTGGCCAGCGCCGAGGCGCTGATCGGGGTGCTCGGCGCGGTGGCCTTCCACTTCGGGAATTGGAAGGAGCGGGAGGTGTAGCCGTGGTCAGTCGGCCGCGGTCAGTCGGCCGCGGCGCCGTCCTCCGGGGCGGCGGCGTCCGCCGTCGGCGCGGTCTCCGGCATGGCCACCTCCCGGGCGTCCTCCGGCGGGGTGAAGAAGCCCTCCTCCAGCTCCTCCCCGGCGCCCAGCAGCTCGACCTCGGTCAGCGCCATGCGGCCGATGGGGTCGCCGTGGATCCCCTGCTCCTCGTTCCAGTGGTGGAAGTCCCAGGTGGTCGGCACGGCGGCGCCGCCGACCTCGGTGAAGTCGAGGTAGCGGATGGCGTGGGGCTCGGCCTCGGCCTCCTCCTTCGGCGTGCCGTAGGTGACGATGTAGGCCATGGCGCCGAGGCGGTCGCTGTCCGTCTCGCGGTAGACGACGTACCAATCGTCCGGGGTGTCGCCGGTGCCCGGCGCGAAGGTCAGCCGGGCCGCGTCGTAGGAGGCGCCACCCATCTCCCGGCGGCCGAGCTCCTCCAGCCGGGCGCCGGGATCCCGCAGCTTCATGGGGGCGGCCAGGAAGTAGGGCCAGGTGAGGACGTGGAAGCGGGCGCGGGGGACCTCGGCGTCGGCGGGGGAGACCCATGCAGTGCCGTCGTGCCAGTAGACCCGGGCGCCGCCGGCGACGTCCATGCGCACCCGCTCCATGTCCGGCGAGAAGGTCATGCTGCCCTCCAACACCCGGTTGCCGCCGAAGTCCAGCGCCATGCCGGCGCGCACCGCCTCGGCGTCGTTCCAGGCCTCGGCACCGTGGGCCTCCTCGATGGGACCGGCGAAGGCGGCGGCGAAGCGGTCGTCCGCGGTCTCCACCGCTTCGTCCGCCGCCGCCTCGCCCTCGGCGTCAACGGCGGGCTCGGTGGCGGCGCCCTCGTCTCCGGCGGGGGAACAGGCGGCGAGGCCGATACCGGCGGTAAGGAGGAAGAGGGCGAGGAGGAGGGCCGGCGGCCTTCGCTCCGCGGAGCGGGCGAGGCGCTGGGTAGCTGTCAGGGGAACGGTCTGGTGAAGCGCGGGTTGGAGCATGGCGGAAACTCCCTGGGTTCGGTGCGGGGGCGGGGGCGACGTTGGCTGCGTCCCGCCAGCGTGGCGCGGCGGACCGTGCCAGTCTACGCCAAGCCCTACCTACGCCAAGCCGCCGTGGCCCCCGCTCACCCCTCGGGTCGTTGACCGTTGCGGCGCAGGTGGGCCATGGCCCGGGCTTCGGCGCGCTCCAGGCTCTCCTCCTCGCGCTTCTCTTCCTCCCGGTCCTGCTGCCTCTGCCGGTAGCGGTGGAGGAACTGGCCGAGCATGACGTTGACCGGGTTGGAACGGTCGAGGAACGGCACCGGCGGCTTGCGGCGCAAGCCCAGGGACTCCCGCAGCGCGTTGAGCCGCCGGTTGCGGGGCTCGTAGCGCAGCCCTTTCTCCAGCCAGCGCAGTGCCTGCTTGCGCCGGTTCATGGTCAGGCAGAGAAGCGCCAGGTTGGAGTAGTTGTCCGCTTCCCGGGGCTGTACGCGGAGGGCGTAGCGGGCCAACTCCATGCCGTCGTGCTTGCGCCCCTCGCAGCGCGCCACGGCGACCCCCAGGTAGGAGTAGAAGACGCCGGGCATCTTCGACTTGCTGTGGGTCTCCGACGCGAGCTGGCTGAGGATCTCGTAGCCCCGGCGCCAGTTGTCCTGGCGGCAGGCGAGGACCGCTTCGCGGAACTCGGCGGCAAAGCGGTCGAGGGGGTGGTCGGGGGCGGCGTCCAGCGGCTTCGGTGCTTCGGTCATCTTCAGCGGATCTCCTCGTTGAATCCAGAGACAGCAAATAGCCAAAGAGACATTATGACATAGCGCCTTCGAGCGGGCGAAGGGCCCATCATGTCGCAATCGGCCCCCCGATCCACAGACCACCCCTACGCTGAAAACAGAAAAGCCGGCCCCCGTCAAGGAGCCGGCCCTTCCGGCCTCACGTCAAGCGACCGCCGGGGCGGTCGTTGACGGGGCAACCCTCAAGCGGGCTCAGCAGCTCGAGGTCTGGCACTCTTCCAAGGTGGAGTAGGAGCACCAGCCGTTGGGCACGTCACACGGCGTGGCGAACTGCTGGCACTCACCGGTGCCGGGGTTCTGGCCGTAGGTGATGACCTGGATGCAGAAACCGCCACCCTGCTTCGCCTCGGCGTCCTGGGTGAACAGGCCGGCGGGCTGCGCCAGGGGGGTCTCACCGGGGGCCTCGTGCAGCGCCATGGTCACGTCGCCGCAGTTGGCGGTGGGCGCTTCGTCGGCCATCGCGGGGCCGGTGAACAGCGCGGCCAGCGCGAGGATCAGGGCGAACAGCGCGGTGCGTCCGAGATTGCTTTCATGGATTCGAGTCTTCATGTGGGGATCTCCTTGATGTGTACTTCCAGAAGTCTCGCTGGTATTGCTCGACCTGCCCCGGATCGACCCGGAGCAGCTACCTGGAAATGAGTCTTTGCCGAGGCGGGGATGTTGACTTCCGCTCGGCCCGATGTGTTCACACCGTAAGAAAAGAATGAGTGTAAGTCAAGTGCAATCAATGGTTTAAGAGTTATTCGAGGCGCTTAGGAGCGGTCCCGGCAGGCCATGCCGGAACTTGTTAAACTGTTCCAACAACCCCTTGAGCGTTGCCGTCCCGGCGGGTGACCCCCCCGGCGACGGCGGAGGCTGCCCGGGGGAGGCGGCCCGGCGGTGCGTTGATCCTGGGGATGGGGTGCGTTGATCCTGGGGATGGCCAGGCCGCCGGGGAAGGTTCCGTGGGCCGGGCCGTAGGGGCTGTTGAAGGGACGTACCGGCTGGTGGACCCGGCGCGCCGTGCGCGCCGCGTACCCCCTCGCCGGCATTGCGCCGGGCCCCACGCCCGGCCGGACACGGGAGTTTCGGATGAACCTGACTTTGAAGAAATTGGGAGTGCTTTCCCTGGGCAAGGTGATGGGGTGTATCTATGGCCTGTTCGGCCTGATCTTCGGTGCCATCTTCAGCCTGGTCTCAGTGGTCGGTGGAGTCGGCATGATGGCCAGCCAGCAAGGCGGCGACGAGACCTGGGCGATGTTCTTCGGGGTGGGTGCCATCATCATCCTGCCGCTGCTGTACGGCGTCCTCGGGTTCCTGTCCGGCCTGCTGACGGCGCTGATCTACAACGTCTGCGCCGGCTTCATGGGTGGCTTGGAGGTGGAGGTGGACGGCATCCCCGCGGCACCCGCATCGGCGGCGATGGGCTCGACCGACCGCCTCTGAGTCAGCCAGCGTCGCCGGCGTCCGGCTCCGGGTGGCCGAAGACGGCTTCCCGGGGCGGCGGCGCGTCCTCACCGCGTTGCCGGGCGGCGGCCCATTCCACCGCTTCCAGGATCTTCAGGTAGCCGGTGCAGCGGCACAGGTTGCCGGCCAGGGCGGCGCGGATCTCGTCCCGCTCCGGCTCCGGGTTTGCCGCCAGCAGCGCCTTGGCGGTCATCAGCAGCCCCGGCGTGCAGTAGCCGCACTGGGCGGCGCCGAGGTCGGCGAAGGCGGCCTGCAACGGGTGCAGGTCGTTGCCCTCCTGCAAGCCCTCCACCGTCTCCACCTCCTTGCCGTCCATCTCCGCCGCCAGGGCCAGGCAGGAGAGCACCGGCTGGCCGTCCACCAACACGGTGCAGGTGCCGCATTCGCCAAGCTCGCAGCCGTGCTTGGTGCCGGTCAGGGCAAGCTCCTCGCGGAGCACTTCCAGGAGGGTGTGGTGGGTGGGGAAGGCGACGGAGCGCTCCTCCCCGTTGACCCGCAGGGTGAGGGTGGTCAGGTGGGCAGCCATGGTGACTCCAGTGTCACCCGGCCAAGCCTCGCTGTCAACGGCTTCCGGGGCGCCGCGGCCATCAGGGGACGGGATCGTACGCGAAGTCTTCGCCGGGTGCCCTGGTGTCCGGGATGGCGGTGGCGTCGAGGTGGCTGGAGGGAGCCCCGGGGCTGACGTCGTAGACCACCGCCTCGCCGCTGTGCTGATCGGTCACCGTCAGCTCGAAGCCGAGGTCGCCGAGGGAGGCGAAGGCCACCTGCCAGTGCCCGTTGGCCTGGCGAGCATCGACGATCTTGACCACCAGCTCGGGCTCGCTGGGCTGGAAAAAGCGGAACCAGCCCGCGGCGTCGCTCAATCGGTCGCCCACGGCGGCACCACCGGCGCCGTCTCCGTCACGCCAATCGACGGTGACCTCGAAGCGGCGCTGGTGCAGGCAGAGGTCGATGGAGTCGCCGCCGCAGCCCCCTTCCGGTAGGGCGGCGAACCAGAGGTCGCCGTCCTGCGCCTGCGAGGCGGCTGCGGGGAAGGTCGCCACCAGCGTGGCATCGGCGCCACCGCCGTTGCCACCTCCGCCGTTGCCGCCAGCGCCGTTTCCTGCGCCTCCGCCAAGGATCTCCGACAGGCCGCTCTCGACGTCGTAGATCCGTAGGTCGAAGGGACGGCTGGACAGGGAGCCGGCGTAGACCCGCCAGGTCGGTGGCATGCCCGGGGCCCGGGGACCGGCGAGGGTCGCCCTCACCACCACCTCCGGGTGCTCGGGCCGGGCGAACCAGAACCAGCCGCCGTCCCGGGTCAAGGGCACGGCGTGGGCGGTGACCGGCCCCGGAACCGGGGGATCGGCACGGATTCCGGCGTCGGCGGGATCGACGTCGATGCGGAAGCGGCCGGCCAGGCAGAGGGTGTCGGCGTCATCGACGCAGCCCGGCGGGGGAGGGGCGCGGCGGAAGAGGTCGCCCCCCGGGGTGGCCACCCAGAGAATCTTGCGCCGCCCCGGGGCGATGGCCAGCAGCTCCGGGTCGGCGGTGGAGGGAAGCCCCGGGGTGACCTCGGCCCAGGCGCCGCCCCGGGTGTGGAAGACGCCGGCGCCGGCCACCGCGGCCCAGACCTGGTGTCGGTCCCGGGGGTCCGGCACCAGGTCGCTGACCGGGCCGGCGGGAAGGTCGATGCCGAAGCGCTGCCAGCTATCCCCGCCGTCAGTGCTACGAAAGGTCCGCGGGGCCGACGGCGTGACGGCGGCGGTGGCGGCGTAGAGCACCGTCCGGTTGCCGGCGCCGACGGCGAGGTGGACGATCCTCCGCCCCAGGCCCTCACCGCCGGGTTGCCAGCCCGCGGAGTCGGGAGGGCGGCGGTGGACACCGGTGCCGGTGGCGGCGAGCAGCGTGCCGTTCTCCAGCACGGCGAGGCCGGGAACCGGGGGGCTCGCCGAGGCGGCGGGGTCGGCGGTCCCTGGCAGGGGTAGCTCCAACACGCTGTCGCCCGCGTCCCGGCTGGCCCATAGCCGGGTCACCGGCTGGGCATCGACGGCCGGTGGCGGGGAGAACACCGCGGCCAGGTAGAGCCGGTCCGGGCGGACGGGGTCCAGGGCCAGTTCTGCCCGGGGCAGCCGGGAACCGCGCTGGCCCGGGGCGGGGCCGGCGACGGCGCCGGGGCGCCAGCTCGTCCCCCGGTCCTCGCTGCGCCACAGGCGAACCTGGCCGCCGCCGGTGGCCGTGGCGGCAAAGAGCCTCCGCGGCTCTCCGGGGTGGAGGGCGAAGGCGACCAGGCCGGGCAGGGCGGCCACCGCCCAGGTCCGCCCCTCGTCCCGGCTCATGTAGACGCCGTCGTCGGTCGCCAGGTAGAGGTGGTCGGGCCGCTGCGGGTCGATGGCCAGCGACAGCGGGGCGCCGACCCCCGCCGGTCCCGCCGCCTGCCAGCGCCCGTCGTCGAAGGCGCCGCCGGAGAGTTGGGCGGTGGAGGGCACGGCCCGGGGTGTGGCCGGTGGAGAGATGGCCGGTGGGCCCTCGGCCGCTGGAAGCGCGGCCGGTGGAGACGTGGCGGCGGGTGGGGTGGCGGCGGGTGGGGTGGCGGCGAGGGCGGGGAGGGCGGCCCAGAGCAGGGCGGTGGCGACGACGGTGGCGAGTCTCGTGGCCAGGGCGGCGAGGCGGCGTGGCGTCGGGTCGAGGCTCTCCCGGCCCGTGTGCCATCGATCCCGCCGTGCCGCCTGCATCGCTCCCGTCCTCCCGTCGGGCCGCCGGGGCGTCCCCCGCCAGCTCCATGGCCTGCCGATTGTCGTGTCGCCGGTCTTGCTGCCGCCATCGTCGCTCAACCAGTCTACGCAGACGCTACCGGCTACGTCCAGGTACGAGTCGAGGTAGGCTTCCCCAACCCCGCTCCGTGAAGAATCCTCATCTACCACCGGGACAGCGATGACCGAGACGACCAGCGAACCCTCCCAGGAGCCGGCCTCCCCGCCCTCCCCAGCCGCCGCCGAAGCTCTCCTCATCGAGGTCGGCTGGCTGGTGGTGGGGGCGCTCGACGAGGTCGACCGCCAGGCGGTGGTTGCGGCCCGGGACCGGGCGCTTCAGGAGGTCGAGCGCGGCTTTCCCGACTTCGACTGGCGCATGCCGCTGCTGGAGCGCCGGGACCTGGCCCAGGAGGTGCGGGAGGAGCCGGTGACCCTCCTGGACTACGGGCGGGGCGAGCGCGACGCCCGGCGCTGGGACTTCGCCCTGGTCATCACCAGCGCCGACCTGGTGGCCCACGAGAAGCCCTACGCCCTGGCGGTGCCCTCCCGGGCGCTGGGGGTCGGGGTGATCTCCACCGTGCGCATCGACCCCAAGGCCAGCGGCCGGCCGCGCTTGCCCGTCGGCGCACCCCCCGGCCGGCGTCAGCCGGTGGCGCCGGGGAACCCCGCGGCCCAGGCCTCCGAAGGCGAGCGGGCGGAGATCATGGCGCAACGCATCTTCGCCCTCGCCCTCCATCTCCTGGGCCATCTCAACGGCCTCGACCACGGCGGCTCCCCGGCCTGCGCCATGCACGAGCCCGCCGGGGTTTCCGACCTCGACCACATGCACCGCTTCGAGGCCGACGAGGTGGAGATCCTGGCCGAGGAGCTGACCGACGTCGCCGACCTGCGCCTGGAGGAGCGGCGCCGGCGCCTGGCGCCCCTGACCTTCTACCTCCAGGCGGCCTGGTTCAACCGCGACGACATCGCCAGCTCGGTGCGCCTGGCCCGGCCCTGGATGTTCCCGTTGCGCCTCTCCCGGCTGACCACCGCCGCCGGCTCGGCCCTGGTCATCCTGCTGCTCACCGCCGAGACCTGGGACCTGGGGATGAACCAGCCTTCGGCCCTGGTGGGGGCGCTGGCGGGCCTCGTCCTGGTGGTCACCACCGCGTACGTCCTCAAGCACCAGCGGCTGCTGGTGCGCCGCGGTTCCCGGCGGCTGACGGAGCAGACCGTGGTCACCAACATCTCCCTGACCCTGGTGGTCTTCCTCGGCCTCGGGGTGACCTTCGCCGGTCTCTTCCTGGTCGCCCTGGGGGCGGAACGGCTGCTCTACCCGCCGGCCCTGGTGGAGTCGTGGACCGCCTCCATCTCCGGCCCGTTGGTGCTGCGCCAGTACATGGTGCTGGCCGGCTTCGTCGCCTCCCTGGGGATCGTCATCGGCGCCCTCGGCGCTTCCTTCGAGGAAGAGAACTACATCCGCCACATCGCCTTCGTCGATGAGGAGACCTGACCGGCCTTGCGGCTATTCGCCGACGTGGACCAGCACGGTGCGCCGGCGGCGCCGCGCCCGGTGCTCCCAGAGGAAGATCCCCTGCCAGGTGCCCAGCGCCGGCCGGCCTGCGAGCACCGGGATCGACAGGCTGCAATCGGTCAGCGCCGCCTTGATGTGGGAGGGCATGTCGTCCGGGCCCTCGGCGGTGTGGGTGTAGAGGGAGTCGTTCTCCGGCACCAGCCGGTCCAGCCAGTTCTCCAGGTCGCGCCGCGCCGACGGGTCGGCGTTCTCCTGGATGGTGAGGCTGGCGGAGGTGTGCTGGATGAAGACGGTGGCCAGCCCCTCGTCGACGCCGCTCTCGGCCACAGCGGCGACGACCCGGTCGGTGATCTCGTGCAGGCCGGGGCCGGGGACTTCGACGTCGAGTTTGCGGATCACGGTGTCGCCTCCTGGTTCCAGGGTGCCCTCACATCCACCCCCGGCGCCGGAAGTAGATGACCAGGCCGATGCCGATGGCCGCCATCACGCCCAGGGTGGCGGGGTAGGCCCACCCCCACCCCAGTTCCGGCATCGCCTCGAAGTTCATGCCGTAGATGCCGGCGATGAAGGTCAGGGGGATGAAGATCGTGGCGATGATGGTCAGCACCTTCATCACCTCGTTCAGGCGTTGGCTGACGGTGGACAGGTAGACCTCCTGCAGGCCGGCCCCGACCTCGCGGTAGGACTCCACCATCTCCAGCACCTCGCTGGCGTGGTCGTAGCAGTCCCGCAGGTAGAGGCGGGACTCGTCGCTGATCATCGGCAGATCCTCCCGCAGCAGCTCCTTGGCCACCTCGCGCATCGGCCACACGGCGCGGCGCAGTTGCAGCAGGTTGCGGCGCAGGCCGTGGATCGTGTCCTGGCTCTCCTGGCTGGCGTCCTCGATCAGCTCCTCCTCCAGCGCCTCCACGGTCTCGCCGAGGCTTTCGAGGATCGGGTAGAAGCTGTCCACAACGGCATCGACCAGGGCGTAGAAGAGGTAGTCCGCGCCGCGGCTGCGGATGCGCGTGTTGCCGCGGCGGATGCGCTCGCGCACCGGCTCGAAGGAGTCGCCGGGGATCTCCTGGAAGCTGAGCACCAGGCCGGGGCGGACGAAGAGGCTGACCTGTTCCGGCCGCAACGTCGGGGCGGTGCCGGGGGGCGGCGGGGTGGCCGGTGGGTGGAAGTTGCGGAGCACCGCGAACAGGTGGCCTTCGTAATCCTCCACCTTGGGGCGCTGGCCGACGTTGACGATGTCCTCCAGCGACAGGGCGTGGATGTCGAACAGGCGCCCGATCTCGGCCAGCAGCTCGACGTCGTGGAGCCCGACGACGTCGATCCAGGTCAGGCCGCCGGCCTCGCCGACGCGGGGGACGAGGGGCGCCAGGTCGGCGGCCCCTTCGGCGGTGTGCTCTTCGAGGTGGTCCGGGCCGAAGCGCATGACGGAGATGGTGGTGGAGTCGACGCGGCGGGTTTCGGGGGCGCGGAGGACGCCGGGGGCGGAGCCGACGTGGACCTTACGGGAGAAACGGTGCATGGGCTGAATCTATCGCGTTGGGTGGTTCGCGTGGCGGGGCGTGGCGGGGCGTGGCAGGCACTTCGATGGGACGGCGGGGGAGGGGACGGGTTGGGGCGGGGCCCTCGGCGCGGGGTCGCCTCGCTTTCGGTGGGAGTTGGGGAGGAGGCTCGGCTGCGTCGTCCGGGGCTCCGCATCACCCTCGGTACACGACACCACATTGCGCACGCCCCTCCCGAGCCCCCCGCGCCGAGGGCCCCGCCCCAACCCTCACCAGCAGCGCGCTCCAAAGATCCACCCCATGACCTGGGAGGGGGAAAACAAATCTATGAGACGGAAGTGGTCGACCAAGGACGACTCGGGAAAAATCAGCGAGATCGCCGGGTGGAGAGGTCGGCCGAGGGCCGATCTTTTTTAACCGCTTTCTCACTGTCGGCAGACCGATCACCACTCCCGTCGTGCTCGGCAAAGGGAGGCAGGGCGGAGAGGGCTTGTTGGACGGCGGGGAGGGAGAGGCTGTTGCCGGCCAGGCGCCAGGCGTTGGGGATGGGGAGGTCGGAGGGGAATCGGTAGGTGCCCGGGAAGCCGAGGAGGGCGAGGATCTCCTGGGGGTGGAAGCGGCGCATGCCACCGCCGGGCAAGGCCAGGTACGACCCGCTGCGCACCGGTGAGCGGCCGTAGGCGGAGGTGAAGCAGTTGGTCATCGCGTCGGGGTCGTCCCGATCGACGATGGACAACGCTCCGGTGTACCTCTCGCCCAGGTCCGCCGCGACCGCCAACCCCGGGTTGGCGTCCTGGCCCGGGTCGATGAATTCGGCCAGGCGGCGCTTGACGGTTCCACCGTCGCCGCGCGACACCCCGGGCCCGGGCTCGGGAACGGGCAGAAGCGGTTCGTCGCGGCTGGCGACGAGGTAGAAGCGGCGGCGCCGGTTGGGCCAGCCGAGGGCGCTGGGGCAGAGCACCGTCTCGACGATCTCGTAGCCATCGAGGGACGCCAGCAACGCGGCGTGGGCGTGGGAACCCTGGAAGCCGGGGACGTTCTCCAGGAATAGATACCGCGGGCGCGCCTCCGGGATCACCTCCACCAGGCGGGAGAGGGGGGCGGAACGGGGGTCTTCCAGGTCGCGGCCCTTGCCGCGGCGGGTGTGGGGCTGACAGGGGGGCGCCAGGGCCCACAGATCGGCGGCGGGAAGCTTGGCGGCGGTGACACCGGCCAGGTTGCGCACCGCCACCGGGTGGGCGAAGTTGTGGCGGTAGACCTCCAGGGCGACCCGGTCCAGGTCCGCCGCCTCGACGACATCGGTGGCGGCGGCCATCGTGGAGAGGAGGGCGGCGACGCCGCCGATGCCGGCGAACAGCTCCAGGACGCGCAACGGCGGCCGAGGCGGCGTCCGGGTCAAGGCACGAAGCGGTAACCGACGCCACGCACCGTCTGGATGTGGCGCGGCCGCCAGGAGTTCTCCTCGAACGCCTTGCGCAGGGCGACGATGACGTTGTCCACCACCCGGGTGTTGGGATGGTGGGGGAGCTCCCAGACCTCGGCCAGCAGCTCGCGGCGGGAGACCACCTGCTCGGGGCGCGAGAGGAAGACCTCCATCACCGCGATCTCCTTGCGCGACATCTCCCGCTCCCCCTCCAGCGTCTGCGCCTGCCAGGTGTCGAAGTCGATCCAGAACTCCCCGAACTCGACCCGCCCGCCGGGGCCATCGCCGGCCTCGTCGCCGGCACCGCTGCGCGCCCAGGCGTGGCGGCGCAGCAGCCCGTCCACCCGCGCCAGTAGCTCCGCCAGGTCGAACGGCTTGACCACGTAGTCGTCCGCCCCCAGCTTGAGGCCGAAGATCACGTCGTCGGGCTGGCCCCGGGCGGTGAGGATCAGGATCGGGGTGAAGACGTTCTCCGAGCGCAGGGTCTGGCAGACTTCGAAGCCGTCGATGCCGGGCAGGCGGACGTCGAGGAGGATCAGGTCGAAGTCCCCGCGCCGGGCGAGATCCAGCGCCGTCTCCCCATCGCCGGCGACCTCCACCTCGTGCCCCTTGAGCTTCAGGTTGAGCTCCAGGCCCCGGGCGATGGCCTCCTCGTCTTCGACCACCAGGATGCGGGAGGCACCCTCCGGCGCCTCTCCATCCCCACCGCCCGCCCCGGGCCGCGCCGCGGTCTCCCGGCCGCTCACGCCGCCACCTCCGGGGCCTGGGGCAGGTGGACGGTGAAGCGGGCTCCGGGTCGGCCCTCCTGGGAGTGGGCGTGGATCTCGCCCCCCATCTCCCGCACCAGCCCGTAGACGATGGACAGCCCCAGGCCGGTGCCGGTGCGCCGGCCACCGTCGTCCCGGCCCACCTGGTAGAAGCGCTCGAACACCCGCTTCAGATCCGAGCCGGGGATGCCGATGCCGTCGTCCTGGACCTCCAGGCAGGTGGTGCCGCCTTCGTCCCAGGCGCGCAGCCGTACCTCGCCCCCGGGGTCTGAAAAGCGGGCGGCGTTGTCCAGCAGGTTGTCCAGCACCCGGTGCAGGGCGTCCTCGGAGGCCAGGACCGTGGCCGTGGTGTCGACGTCGGTGACCAGTTGGGCGCCCCGGGACTCCACCCGTTGGCGCTCCCGCCGGGTGTAGGCGTCGAGGAACGGGGCCAGCTCCACCCGCTCCAGATCCAGCCCCTTGCGCCGCACCAGGAGCCGGCTCTGCTCCAGCACGTTGTCCACCAGGTCCGACAGGCGCTGCGCCTGCTGCACGATGAAGCGGGTGGAGCGCTGCCGGTCCTCCTCCGCCAGGCCGGGCTGGTCCAGGGTCTGGGCGTGGAGGCGGATGGCCGCCAGGGGGGACTTCATCTCGTGGGTGATGTTGGAGATGAACTCGTCCTGCTTGACCAGGTAGCGGCGGGCCGCCAGCGCCTGGGCGAGCTGGTAGATGATGCCGCCCAGGACCAAGGTGAACAGCAGGCAACCCACCCCCATGATCCACCAGTGGACATTCCCCTCGGTGGCGGCGATGCCGACCCGCTCACCCAACTGCTCCATGCGGGTGCTGGAGCGCACGATGTAGATCACCCAGGCCACCAGCAGGGCGATGGTCGCCAGCAGGGAGAGGATGAAGATGACGATCAGGGGCAGGGAGCGCTTGGGTCGCATGCGACTTCATCGTACCCGACGGCGGCCCGCCCACGCCGGCCTGGGTGCCCGCCCTGACGCTTTCGTGACAAAAGGCTGATGTCACTTGACGCCCTGGGTGAGATGGTGATGACTCGAACAGTGGTGAACCACCCCCCCGGAGGAGACCGTCCCATGATTGAAGTAGATCGCCCCGAAAAGATTCAGTGGCACTGGAAGATCGCCCCCTTCATCCTCGTCCACGTCGCCTGCCTGGCGGCGTTCTGGATGCCCGTCACCGGCGGCCTGGTCGCCCTCGCCGTCGGGCTGTACATCCTGCGCATGTGGGCCATCACCGCCGGCTACCACCGCTACTTCGCCCACCGCAGCTTCAAGACCAGCCGGGTGTTCCAGTTCATCCTCGGCGTCCTCGGTAGCCTGTCGCTGCAGAAGGGCCCGTTGTGGTGGGCCGCCCACCATCGCCAGCACCACCGCCACAGCGATGAGCACGGCGACCTCCACTCGCCGGGGCTCCAGGGCTTCATCTGGGCCCACGTCGGCTGGATCCTGACCACCGAGCACGACAAGACCGACTACGACCGCATCGCCGACTACTCGCGCTACCCGGAACTGGTCTGGCTCAACCGTTTCCACGTCCTGCCCGGCGTGGCGCTGGCCGCCGTGCTGCTCTACTTCGGCGGGCTGCCGGCCTTCATCTGGGGTTTCTGCATCAGCACCGTGGCGGTCTGGCACGTCACCTTCTCCATCAACAGCCTGACCCACATGTTCGGCGGCCGGCGCTACGCCACCAAGGACGACAGCCGCAACAACCTCTGGCTGGCGATCCTCACCCTGGGCGAGGGCTGGCACAACAACCACCACTACTTCAAGACCTCCACCCGCCAGGGCTTCTTCTGGTGGGAGGTGGACTTCAGCTACTACGTCCTGCGGGCGCTGGCCGCGGTGGGCGTCGTCTGGGACCTGCGGGAGCCATCACCGAAGATCAAGTCCGGCCTGCTGCCGGCGCCGGGCATGGACCGCGACCAGCCCGCCCTGATCGCCCGCCGCGACCCGGCGCGCCGCGACCCCCGGAACGAGACGCTGGTGGCCGCCCTGGAGGCCCGGGACGGCACCGGGCGGCCGACGCCGGAGGCGGAAGTGGTGGCGGCGGAAGCGCCGGAGGTCGAAGAGGCCCTGGACGCATCCGCGGTGGTCGGCCCCAGCCCGGAAGCGGATCGCCGCCAGGCCGCCTAGCCTATCTATCTCACTGAGCCGGTGCGGCCCCTTCGGTGCGGCCCCTCAACCTGGGGCGGCCGGCCTCAGTGCGCCGCCGCCAGCTTGTTGAGCTTGCCGATCTTGGCATCCAGTTTTTCGCGGTAGCGGTCCGGCAGCGGCCGGCTGCGCAGGCGGGCGGCGGCGAAGTGCTCCTCGGCGCGGTCGGCGTGGCCCCGGGCCAACTCCACCCGTCCCAGGGCCAGGTGGATCTCCGGGATCTCGCGGTCGATGCGCCGTGCCCGCAGCAGTAGCCGCCGCGCCTCCTCCAACTCCCCGCCCCGCGCCCGGTGCATCGCCTGCTGGGTCAGGAAGTAGGGGCTCTGGTACTTCTCCTCCAAGGCCCGGGCCGCCAGCTCGTCGGCCACCCGTTGGTTCCCCGTGTGGCGCTCCAGGAGGGAGAGGTTGTTCAAGGCGGGGAGGAAGTGGGGGTCGGCGCCCAGAGCCCGTTGGTAGCGTTGCCGGGCGGTCTCCAGGTCCCCGGCCCGCTTGGCCAGCACGCCGAAGTTGTTCCACGCCTCCACGTTGCCCGGGTCGAGGCGCAACGCCTCCCGGAAGAGCACCTCGGCGGCGGCGGCACGCCCTTCCAGCATCGCCTCGGCGGCGCGGGCGTTGTGCACCAGGGCGCCGTGGCGCTGATCGGAGATCGGTTGGATGCGGCGGTACGCCTTCGGCTTGTCCGGCAGGAAATCCACGGTCAGCAGCATGCCGTTGACCGACAGGCCACCGATGACGTGGGTCGAGCGCACCACCGTGCCGCTGCGCCGGCTGAAGGAGTAGAACCCCTCCACCTCCATGGGGAAGGCGTCGAGGCCGGCACTGCGGGCGAGGGCGAGGTAGAGGTTGACCAGGGACAGGCAGTTGCCGTTGCGCGCCTCGAAGGCGCCGGCGGCGGTGCGGGTGGGGTAGGAGCTGTACTCGAAACCGAGCCCGTCCTCCTCGTCGAAGATCAGATCCAGGATGGCGTCGGCTTTGTCCCGCATCCCCCCCGGCATGCGGCGGATCGGCTCGGCGGCGGCGGCGATGGCGGCGTCGGCGGCGAAGGGGGAGGGCATCGCCCGGTCCGGGGCCGGTGGCTGGGGGACCACCGCCGCTGTGGCTGTGGGGGAGGCCCCGGCGAGGGCGGCGGGGGCGACGGCCAGGCAGAGGGCCACCAGGGCCAACACCGGCAGCCGGGCCGGTATACGGGAGAGCAGCGGCAGACGGGTCATAGGGGATTCCTCCAGTGGGCAGCGATGTGTACCCCACTATACGTTTCCCAGGGTGCGATGTTCAGGCCCGGCGTCGGGCAGAAGATGGGCGCGGGTGGCCCTGAAATTGACCCGGGGCAGGGATTGACCCCATGTTTCGGGTCAAAGACTGACCCTTTGGTCTTCCCGTCCGTTGCGCCGAGAACCAGGCACAATAGTTTTAAACCCATATTTCCCAAAGGGTTATAGCGGGTTTGAGGTGGCGGTCCGGGGGTCTGGCCTGGACGTTGCTCTAAATGGGTCTTGTGCCGGCGGGGCGACAGGCGAACCGCGGCTCCGTTCAATGAGAAGGAGAGAGAATTCCAATGAAGAAACTGACCCTGTTGCTCGCCGTCTGCATCCTTGCCCTCGGCTTTGGCTTCCAGGCCGAAGCCGCGAAGGCCAACCCCAACGGCGAGCGCGTCGTGGAGCCGTTCATCTTCCAGGGCAACGTCTACGAGTCTGAGGCCGCGTTCCGCGCCGACTTCGCCCGCAAGGGTCAGCGTTGCGCCCAGGACACCCCGGCCGCCGCGGTCCTCGAGGCCGTCGAGATGATGCTCAACAGCACCGGCCGAGTCACTTCCGCCGCCAAGGGCGGTAATGGCAACGGTGGCGGCGGCGGCGGTGGCGGCACCACCATCACCCCGTTCAACGTCCCGGTGGCCTTCCACGTCATCACCGACGGCAGCACCGGCTTCGTCTCCCAGTCGATGCTCCAGGACCAGATCAACGTCCTCAACGCCGCCTTCGCCGCCTCCGACGTCAGTTTCACCTTCGACAGCGTCGATTACACCGACAACGCCAACTGGTTCTACATGGAGCCCGGCACCCAGGCCGAGGCCCAGGCCAAGGCGGCGTTGAACATCAGCCCCCAGACCACTCTGAACTTCTACACCGTGCAGACCGGCTACCTGGGCTGGGCCACTTTCCCGTGGAACCTGGCCGGCAACCCCGATGACGACGGCGTGGTGGTGCTCTACTCCTCCCTGCCCGGTGGTGGCGCCGCCCCGTATGACGAGGGCGACACCGGCACCCACGAGATCGGCCACTGGCTGGGCCTCTACCACACCTTCCAGGGTGGCTGCTCGAAGCAGAACGACTACGTGGACGACACCGCCCCGGAGCGCGAGCCCGCCTTCGGTTGCCCCATCGGCCGCGACACCTGCCGGCGCGGTGGCGTTGACCCGGTGGAGAACTTCATGGACTACTCCGACGATTTCTGCATGATCGAGTTCACCCCCGGTCAGACCGAGCGGATGCACGCCGCCAAGCAGACCTACCGTACGGCCCTCTGATCTACCGACAGAGAGGCTGAGCAGGACCGCGGGGGAGCGCTTCGGCGCTCCCCCGTTTTGTTTTGGGGGACGGGAACGGGAGAAGGGAAGTGGGGGAGGGGGTTACTTCTTGCGCGCTTTGCGCCGCGCCTTGGCCCGCTTGCGGGCCTTGCGGCCGGTCAGGTCCGGGGCCTCTTCCCAGCCCTTGCCGCCGCCGGCGTCCTTCCAGCGCCCGACCTCCCGCTCCATGCCCGACTCCACCGCCTGGATCAGCCAGGGGCGCAGTTCCTCGGCAGAGATGATGGCGTGGACCGCGCCCACCTCCTGGGCCCGTTGGATGGAGTGGACGCGGTCGAACTCCGCCGCCACCTCACCCAGCTTCTCGGAGCGCACCTCGTCGAGCAGCGAGTCGAGTTGGGTCTGCATCTGGGCCCGGGCCGACGGGTCGGCCTGGGCGATCTTCTGTTCCAGGGCCACGACCCGGGCATCCTCCCGGGCGCGGCGGGTGACCTCCCGGGCGAAGACCACCGCCGCCGCCGGGGCGCCGCCGATGACCGAGGCGTGGCTGCCTTCCAGCGCCGCCACCCGCATGTTGTCGTTCAAGGCGTTGGAGAAGACGACGAAGGCGCCGCCGTGGTAGCGGGAGATGACGCAGAAGACGATGGGGCCCTGGAAGTTGACCACCGCCCGGCCGATCTCGGCGCCGTACTCGAGCTGCCACTGGCGCATCGACTCCGGCGAGCCGTCGAACCCGGAGAGGTTGGCCAGGATGACCAACGGCCGGCTCCTGGAGGCGGCGTTGATGGCCCGGGCGATCTTCTTCGACGAGCGGGGGAAGAGGGTGCCGGAGGTCCACTGGTCGGGGCCGTCCGCCGGGTGGAAGCCGAGGCGGGGGAGCGGCCGGGACTCGAAGCCCAGGACCGACGCCGGGTGGCCGCCCAGGAAGGCGTCCCAGACGACGCCGATCTCCGCGTCCTCCATGCCGAACCAGCGCTCCAGCGGCGCCCGGTCCCGGTCGATGACCGCGGCCATGACGCTGCGGATGTCGAACGGCTTCTTGCGCCCCGAGTTGTGCTCCTCGGAGAAGACCTGGCCGACGCTGTCGAAGCCCTCGCCGTGGTGGGGCGCCGGGCGCACGTCGCGCACCGCCGGGTCGTCCGTCTTGCGCTGGCGCGGGAAGCGCTCGCCGGGGGCGGCGTAGGAGCGCTCGTAGTAGTCGAGGAGGATGCCGCAGGCGTGGGAAAGGTCCCGGGCCATGTACTGGGCCTGGCCGTTGGGGCCCATGATGCGCTCGTAGCCGCCGATCCCCTGGTTGTCCTCGGCGGAGACGCCGCCGGAGTAGTCCAGGGCGTCCTTGCCGGTCAAGACCATGGCGCCCTGGGGGGTCATGATGAGGACCCCCCGGGTGTGCATCAGCATGGTGGCCTCGGCGTTCCAGTACGGCTGGGCGCCGACGTTGATCCCCGGCACCACCAGGTTGACCTCGCCGCCGGCCTGGGTGAACTCCACCAGGCGGCGCAGCACCCGGGCGATCCAATCCATGTTCTCGACCCCGCTCTCCATGGAGATCTTGGCGCCGGCGGAGACGGCGAACCACTCCAGCGGGACGTGCAGCCGCTCGGCCAGGTCGAGGGCGGCGATGATGCGGCGGCACTCGGGCTCGGCCAGCGAGCCCATGCCCCGGGTCGGGTCCGAGGCCAGGAGCACCCGGCTCATCCCCTCGGGGTAGGCGGGGGTGAAGTTGCGCACCACGCCCATCACCAGGTTGGCCCGGTTCTGCCCCGGCTCCCGGTCCACCGGCACCGCGTTGTAGCCCTCGTCCCCGTCCTCCAGGTCGTACTCGGCGAACTCGCCGTTGGGCAGGCCCGAGTCGACGCCCTCGGGGGGCGCCAGCATGCGGATCAGCTCGTAGGGGTAGACCAGGCCCCGGCGGCGCAGGCGCACCACCTTGGACTGGTACTCGGACAGCGCCTCAATGGGCTTGTCGCCGGACTCCCGGAAGCGCATCATGACGCCCCGGTTGGCCGGGTGGGAAAGCTCGATGACGGTCGGCCGGGGCTCGTCGCTGCCCGGGTCCGGGAGCCGGCCGCTGACCACCGCCTTCTGCAGGCCCAGCCCCTCGACCTCCGGGGCGAGGCGGCGGATCAGCGCCCGCAGCCGGTCGCCGGGCATCTCCAGCAACGGCCACAGGTACAGGGTGACGCGGTTCCAGTGCAGCCGGTTCTCCGGCGAGCGCTGCGCCTGGTGGCGGCGGATCACCGCCAGCGACTCGTGGAACATCTGCTCCAGGTGGGGGAAGTGGGTGGGGCCGTCGCCATCGGACATGGCGGTCATGTCCCGCACCTCGGAGATGACGAAGATGCGCTCGTCCCGGGGGTTGTCCCGGGCGGTGCCGTAGAAGGCGTAGATGTCGTCGGCCGAGGGCAGGCGGCGGACGTCGAAGTTTTGTAGCCGCCAGAGCTCCAGGCGCTCGGCCAGCATCGGGTGGATGTCGCGCACCAGGCGGTCCTCCTCCCACCCCTTGCGCCGGGAGCGGAAGGTGAAGTGGTGCACCCGGCCGCCGCTCCACACCGAGGCCACCACCCGGGTGGTGCGGCGGTGGAAACCGGCGGCCTCCACCGCTTCGTGGACCCGCTGCGCCATGGCGTCCGCCGGCGGCGTCTCCCCGGGGTGGTAGAGGAGGATGTCGAGGACGCCGCGCTGGCGCAGGCCGGTGCCCTTCTTGACCACCCGGGCGGCGGCGGACAGGGCGTCGCCCAACTCGTCCCAGGGGGCTTCGGTGAGGGCGATGAAGGTGCGCCCCTCCTCCTCCAGGCCCAGGGTGTCCTCCCGGTAGTCGGAGGTGGCGAAGGGGTGGCCCTTGTACTCCTGGGTCTCGACCTCCTGGATGTCCCGGACGCGGTAGAGACGGCGCAGCAGGATCTCCAGGCGCAGCAGCCGCTCCGCGTCGTCGATGTCGTCCCCGGCCTCGCCCAGCTTGCGGATGAAGCGCCCGGCCAGCGGCTGCGGGTTATCGACCACCTCGGCCATCAGGCGGCGGCGCTCCTTGCCCCCCGGGCGCGCCGTCAGCCGCGCCACGAGATCCTCCACCTCGGCGTAACCCCGGGCGCGGATCTCGTCCAGGAACGGCTTGTCGAGGAAGCGGTAGTGGACCTCCCGGGCCAGGTCGTGGACGGCGGGGTAGCGGTCCCGGGTCTCGTCGATGAGGCGGTGCAGCACCTGGTGGAACCGGCTGTCCGTCTCCGCGCCGTCGCCGCGCGCCGCCGACAGCGCCTCGCCGCTCTCCAGGCGGCGGTCGAGGATGCCCAGGATCGGCGCCAGTTGGCGGTCCATGCTGCGGTCGGAGCGGAACAGGCGGTAGAGGGCCTCGGAGAGGGCCCGGCTCGGCTCCAGGCTGTCGATGCCGTAGTGGGCCAGGGCCCGCTTCAGCGTGCTGAGGAACGACTCCGGCAGGTCCTTGCCCTCGCCGCCGGGGTCGCGCAGGTAGGAGAACAGGTACTCCTCGTTGGTGCGCCGGTCGGCGGCGTCGGCGTCGTCCTCCGCCGGGCGGCGGCGGAACAGGCTGGAGACGTCGACGAAGACCTCCAGCAGGCGCTCCTCCTGGGCGCGGAGCTCGGCGTCGCCGCTCGCCAGGTCGGCGCAGAGGACGCCGTGGCGGGCGATCATCTGGGCCGGCTCCTCGGTGTCGGCGTCCCAGCCCAGGTAGAGCTCGGTG
>Ga0102947_1000033_pt1 | contig 45061 bp, 33 predicted proteins | sample SalPon2A_A_D2_MG_FD_78210 | JGI IMG/M metagenome (GOLD analysis project Ga0102947, IMG submission 78210) | Soil microbial communities from South San Francisco under conditions of wetland restoration - Salt Pond MetaG R2A_A_D2_MG | ecosystem: Environmental > Terrestrial > Soil > Wetlands | place... | reverse complement strand
CTTCCGCTGGTCCATGATGGCGTGAAAAGTCGGGCCTCCCAACGCCTACTGGCAAAAGACCGGAATGTCTACCTGACCATTGATGCACGCCTGCAAAAGCGCGTGGCCGATGTCATCCATGACCGGGTCCGGGCCGACCCAAACCTGCGGGGTCGCTTCATCTCGGCGGCGGTGCTGGATGTAGCCACGGGCGATGTGCTGGCTTCCGTAACGTATCCCCTCCCAGACAGCGTCGCCGATTACCTCAATCCAGCCTATTTCGACCGGGCCGCCTATGCAACCAGAGCGCCGGGCTCCACTTTCAAGCTGGCAACAGCGATGGCGGGCTACCGCACACTGGGCGACAACGTGGACACCTGGACCACCAACACCGTGCCCGGCGTGCTGCTACCGTTGGCAATTGAGCAATCCAATAACGCCTACTTCAGTGCCCTCGCCTATGAAGCGGGACCCGACGCCATGCTAGATGTGATTGAAACGTTTGGCTTCACCGTGTGGCGTGATGGGCTGACCCGTGCGCAAAAGCTGACGCGGCTGCGGCGTGACCTCAACGACCGTGCACAGACGGGCTTCGGACAGGGCGAGTTGGCTGGCAGTCCCTTGTTGGTAGCCCGCCTCGCCGCTACCGTCGCCAACGATGGCAAGATGCCGCCCATCAACTGGCTCCGCGACCAGGGCGAGCCACCCAGCGCTGCTGTGTCTGTTATCACGCCAGCGCAAGCCCGCCGCCTCGGGGCCTACATGCGGCAGGTCGTTGTTGGATCGCGTGGCACGGCCCGACGCACGTTGGGCAACCACGGCTTAGCCATTGCAGGCAAGACAGGCACCGCCGAGCAAATTGGGCAGAGCCGCCGACGGGTCAACAATGCGTGGTTTACGGGCTTTGCGCCGTATCGCGAGGTACCAAACGGCGCGCCTCAGATTGCCGTAGCGGTGCTGATCGAAGCCAAACCCACGGACCGGGGCGGGCAAAAGCTGGGCGGCGGCAGCGATGCCGCGCCTATCGCCGGATCGATTTTCGATGAGGCGGTCGGGTTGGGCATCATTCGCCGGGCTATTCCCTCCCTGCGATGATCTTGTTTTTGTATTATAGGCTGATTCGATCCTTGATTGTGCATACGCATGTCCCCCTCTGATATCGACTCGCAATCCCGCATAGATCAAGCGCTGGCACGCCTGCACGAAGCGCTGACACCCTATGTGGCCGATGCTATGCAGGAGACTTTCGGTGAGGCATGGGCACAGGCGGCTCAGGAAGGACTTCGCGATCCCTATTTGCAACAGAAATCATGGGACCTAGAAGCCCTGCTGCTCATCATCACCAACAACTGGGCCTCTGCTTTTCAGGGCCGCCTCGGCGAGGTAGGCAAAATCCTCGTCGGCGAAGTGCGCACCCTTCAACGATCCGAGGCTCTGCTGAACCTCAACGACGCTTATCGCGCCCTCGACACCATGGCACGCCTGCTTCGTCTGCTCGGCGACGACGATCGCGCCGACCACGTCCGCAACGAAGCGCTGGCGATGATGCAGCTTCAGTTTCAACAGCCTAGCCCGTCTGCCCCGCCGCCCGAACCCGCCGACAGTACGATCCCACCTCCTATTCCAGCGAATCCAACTCCAGAGAACAGTGATAACACGCCATCGGCTGATAGCGCAGACGCTGATGCAACCGAGGAGGCATCAACAGAGAACGCAGAAGCTGCCAGCAAACAGGAAGAGGCTGATGCTTCGCAACCCAAAGAAACAACCGATGACGACGGGTGGGGTGACGAGGACGAGCCTGACGATGAAGATGAGCCTGACAACCGCGAGCGCGGGCCGGGCCTCTTAGAGAAGGCAGGCGGATGGCTACGGGGTATCCGGTCCAGAAAAGCAGACGACCATCTGGCTCCGCTGGAGTTGCGGACGCGCCTGCTGGATGCAGTGGAAGACACCCTGGCAGAACACCGTGCCAAACGCCCGCTCCCCTACGACCGGGTGACGGTGCACATCCTCGCAACAGACCATCGGCTGTATCATCGATACGAAGACGCTCTCAAGGAAATCGAGCCGCCCTTCCAGGTTGCTGTGCCCAACCGCCTCCACGATGCCGGCTTCGAGCCGCTCCCCACGCTTTCTGTCAAATACGAAATCCACAAAACGGCTCCCAAAAAGCTGGCGGCCGCCTTCGAGAAGTATGGGCCGGTCTATGTAGAATATGACCGACACCAGGCCAAGCGACAATCCTCGGCGTGGCTCACCGTCGTTACAGGGGAGGCCGAAGAAAGCGAGTACCGTATTCGAAGCAACCAGCGCTTCAACGTGGGCCGTTTGAAAGAGGTGCGCGAAGGCAGCTATGGCCACCTCATCCGACGCAACGACATTGCCTTTCTCGGCGATGACACCCCCGGCCTGGACGCCGACACCCGCGCCATCAACAACACCGTCTCGCGCAAGCATGCCCGCATCGAATACGACGAAAGCTCCGGCCAGTTTGCGCTACACAAAGTCGAGGGCGACACGTTCGTGAGCCGACCCGGACGCGGGGCGCGGGTCCAGGTGCTCTATCAGCCTATCACGCTGGAAGATGGCGACCTGATCTACCTCGGTAGCGCCTGCCTCCGCTTCAACACGAGAAAACGGTAAAAAGACTGCCGTGCTCAGAGAAAGCCGTCAGGGTGCGCCGATGGCCCGTTCCAGCATCGACTTGTCACCGGTCAATTCCCAGTAGATGAGCGACACCGGGATGACGCCCGCCCGGTTGAAGTCGTCCATGAACGCCCGTAGCTCAAAACGCCCCTCCCGCTGGCGGGCATATTCGGCGATGAGTTTTTCGATCTCCAACTTGCCGATGACGTAGCTCGTGCCATAGGCCGGTTGCTGCAGGTAGAACTGTTCTTCGTGCTGGATCGTGCCTCCATCGGCGGGGAGCAAGCCCCAGGGCGTCCACTTTGAGGCAAACTGCGTGGCCTCGTCAAAGGTCATCTCCAGGCCGTGCTGGTACAGCCCGCCCAGCCCACGCGCCGCCCGCTGGGCCAGCAGGATCCAGACCAGTTCGCGGGCGCGAGGTCGTTCGTCCAGCAGCCCGGCGTGCATCATCATCTCTTCCATGCCCGTCGCCATGCCCTCGGCCCGCCCGTCGAAGATGTTGTAGAGCAGCGGCGTGCGACGAATGGGGCTCTCGTGCGGTTCGTCTCGCATCCGGGCCAGATCGAACCAGTGGTAATGGTGCGTCCGCATCACGATGGGGTCGCGGTAGGTGATCTCAGAGAAGAACCCGCGCAGCCCCTCCGATGGCGTAAAGCTGCCCATCTGCTCCCGTAGCGCGGCATCCATGTACGGCTTGATCGGGACGATCTCTTCCTCTTCCAGAAACGCCATGTATTCCGTGACAGCCGCATTCAGCAGGCGGTCGTAGTCTTCGGCATTATCGATCCGAGAGAGCTTTGGCAGATCGCGGTTGCGGTGCTCCTCCAGCCGCAGGGCACTGTGCGCCCGGCTCAACTCGCGTTGCATGAGTAGCACCTCCTCCTCCCACGTATAGGGCAGCAGGTGGACCTTCTGAAGGTTCCACGTATAGTTTTCCTTGCCCACACCCGAGGGGCCTGTCTTTGAGGGAACCTGTGCCTCCAGCCATGCGGCGAACTGTTCAGCGGCCACACTGGCTTCCATCGCCGCAGCCGCCAGATCTGGATGGGTCTCCCGCACCGACGCCGCAAAAGAAGCAAGCTGCTCGCTTTGCTCGTGGATGCTGCGCGTCCCCGTAACCCACAGGTCGCGGGCATTCCCTGTCAGATTCCGCCGGGCCTGCTCGAAGACAGCAGCGGCTTTGCGCAGGCGAGCCGCCAGTTGGGAAGCATCTGCATCGGAGAAGGGCCGGGCATAGTTCGGGAGTTCGATAGCGCCGTGGATGTTTGGCCCTTCGCGCTCTGGCACGTCTGTCGGATAGGGATAGAACCAGACATAAAACGCTGGGTCCCGCGCCCATGGCTTCGTGACACGGTGATCGAAATCCAGTCCGTTCATCTCGGCCCAGACCAGGTACCAGTCGATCTGCTGAGCAATGGGCCACCCGGTAGTGCCGATGGCGGCTAGGCGACGCTGCCAATCGGCAAGGTTGCGGTGCTGCCGGGCCATCGCCTCGGCGGTATAATCAGGCACACCGTCAATCATCTCTGGGGCATGAAAGGCCCGCCAGTCAAAAAACAGATCGACGAGGTCATCGTACGTCGTCGCTTGCTGCGCGCTTACATCGACAGTAAGGATAGAGCAGGCTACCAGAGTGACAAAGCAGAGACAGGAACGCGGTGTCATAGTAAGAGGCGAGATGGATAATGGATAAGCCTGTTCAAGCTACAGACCAAGTGTGCGACAGACTACCACTTCGCCTCTTCAAGCGCAATATCGCTGCGCCGATGCCGCCAAAATCCGGGCTAGATCCACGAGCGAGTCGATATCGACCCATTCTTCGCGGGTGTGCAACCCGGCTCCGATGGGACCCACCACCACCGTCTCAACGCCTGCCTCGGCCAGCAGCGCGGCATCCGTCCAGAAGGTCTGCCCGGCGATGGGCGGAGCATGCCCCAGCACGTCGGTAGCCGCTTCCAGCGTGGCGCGGACAATGCCGACCTCGGGAGCCACCTCGAACGGCTCACGCACCGCCATGATTTTCTGGCTGGCACGAAACGTCGGATCATCGGCAGCGAGGGTATCGAGAAGGGTCTGGATCTCAGCGGCGACATCTTGCGAGGTTTCGCCCGGGATGGTGCGACGCTCCACCTGTGCCCGGCAGCGGGCAGCATAGACACTCCACTCGGTGCCGCCTACAATACGGCCCACATGCAGCGACGGGGGACCTGTCAACGGATGGCCTTCTCGGGCGCGTAATTGCTGCTCCAACGTATCCAGTTCGGCGAGGAAACGGCCCATACGCATGTTCGCGTCGCGGCCTTCGTCGGGGCGGCTACCGTGGGCAGCGCGGCCTTCCGTCTCAACTTCGATCCAGACAAAACCTTTGTGCGCCAGCGCCAGCTTCATGTCCGTCGGCTCGGTGACAATGGCGCCATCGACCGTGTGGTGCTGGATCACATCTGCTGTGCCGATGCTGGCAAATTCTTCGTCGGCAACGGCAGCGATGAGCACATCACCAGCGAGTTGCGCCCCCGCCTGCTGCAAGGCTTTCACGGCAGCGATGCAGGCGGCGAGGCTGCCCTTCATGTCCTGCGCACCCCGCCCATAGAGTTTCCCGTCGCGGATATTCGCCGAAAACGGCTCTTCCATGCCTTCCACGCCGACGGTGTCCATGTGTGCGTTGAGCATCAGCGAGCGCCCGCCGCCGCTACCGCGCCACGTCCCAACGACGCTGGGTCGCCCCGGCTCCGTCTCGTGAACATCTACGTGCAAATCCATCGAGCGCAGGGTGTCAGCCACATATGCAGCGATGTCTGCCTCGCCTGCCCCCGTCGGCGTACACAGCGGGTTGGTCGAGTCGATCTGCACCAGATCAGTCAGGATGCGCACGAGGTCGGCCCGGTCAATCGTGATCTCCATGTCTTTCGCTGGCTCGTTTAATCTGTCGATGCTGTAAAGTACGACGCGGCGCATCCAGACACAGCGGATATTTCGCTGCGCTTTTCCTACCTTGTCAGGCAAGCCATCAATAGCTCACAAAACTGGAGAACGCCATGCGCACATCCCTCTTCCTGTTTCTTCTGCTGGTGATGCCATTCACGACGGCCTGTTCTCAGAAAGCAGTGGACGAGCGCATGGAAACCTCGCCGCGTCATCAAGAATGGGTGACCATTGAACATGGTGATCGTGCCGTGGAGGCCTTTCTCGTCTACCCCGAAGTGTCGGAATCCGTACCTGCCATCATTGTGATCCACGAAAACCGGGGCCTCAACGACTGGGTGCGCAGTGTCGCTGACCGGCTGGCGGAAGAAGGCTACCTCGCCATTGCCCCTGACCTGCTCTCTGGGATGGGTCCTGGCGGTGGCAAAACCAGCGACTTCCCCGACACCGACGCCGCCCGCGAAGCCCTCTACAACCTCCCGCCCGACCAGATCACCGCCGACCTCCACGCTGTGGCGAACTATGTAAAAGCCCTGCCCGCCGCCAACGGCACCATTGCGGTAGCGGGATTTTGCTGGGGCGGCTCGCAATCCTTCCGCTTTGCCACCAACGAACCCGACCTGAGCGCGGCCTACATTTTCTATGGCACGGCCCCCGATGATGCCATCGACCTGGCCCGCATCAATGCGCCTGTCTACGGCTTCTACGGTGGCAATGATGCGCGGGTCAACGCGACCATCCCTGATACCGAAACGCTGATGGCCGAGGCCGACAAAACCTACGAGCCCGTCATCTACGAAGGAGCCGGACATGGCTTCATGCGCGCAGGCGTAGCCGACGATGCCTCAGAGGCCAACCAGCAGGCCCACGCCGACGCCTGGGAACGCTGGTTGGATCTGCTGGAGGAGCTTTGATTTTTTGACAATGGATAACTTCTTATCCGTCGCCCCACCTCTCGCCTTTCGCCCTTTTACGACCTCTGTATGATCAACCAGACCACTACTTCCATTGCTTCTGCTGAAACCATCCGTGCTCATTTCCCGGCGCTGCAACGACACCACGGCGGTTTTCCCGTGGCCTACTTCGACGGCCCTGGTGGCACGCAGGTGCCCCGTGCCGTAGGCGAGGCGATGACGGACTACCTCTATCACCACAACGCCAACACCCACTGGGCCTACCCCACCAGCGCCGAAACCGATGCGATCATCGACGATGCCCGGCAGGCACTGGCGGACTTCCTAAACGCGGCTCCGAATGAGATTGCTTTCGGGGCGAATATGACAACGCTGACGTTTCACCTCGCCCGCGCCCTGGGCCGCCGCCTCGGCCCCGGCGATGAGATCGTCGTCACCGAACTGGACCACCACGCCAACGTCGCGCCGTGGCATGCGCTGGCGAAAGAGCGCGGCGTGGCGATCCACACGGTGCGGATGGACACGGCTACGGGCCAACTCAACACCGCCAACCTCGAAAGCCTGATCGGTCCTCGCACCCGGCTGCTTGCCATCGGGGCCGCGTCGAATGCACTAGGCACCATCAACGACCTGGCTCATGCTACCGAGGTGGCTCATGCGGCGGGCGCGCTCGTCTTCGTGGACGCCGTCCATTACGCCCCGCACGCCCTTGTGGATGTGCAGGCCCTCGACTGCGATTTTCTGGCGTGCTCAGCCTACAAATTCTACGGCCCGCATATCGGCATCCTCTACGGAAGGCATGACCTGCTGGCTGATTTGGACGTGCCCAAACTCCTGCCAGCACCCGATTACGCACCGGATCGCATTGAGACGGGCACGCAGAACCACGAAGGCATGACCGGAGCCGCTGCCGCTGTTGATTTCCTTGCCAGCATGGCCGAAGGCGACACGCGGCGCGCTCGCCTGCAAGCAGCCTTTGCTATTCTCCATGAACGCGGTGCCGCACTGATTACGGACCTCTGGGACGGCCTCTCTGCCCTTGACGGGGTTACCTGCTACGGCGTGCCACCAGATGCCGCCCGTACGCCCACGATAGCCTTTACCGTAGACGGCCTTTCCTCTGAATCCGTCACCCGGAAAATAGCCTCACGCGGCGTCTTCACCTCCCACGGCGATTTCTACGCCGCGACGGTTGTGAAGCGTCTGGGCGTCGAGGGGTTGGTCCGCGCCGGATGTGCCTGCTATACGACGCCGGAGGAAGTGGAACGGTTGGTGGATGGCGTGCGTGCCCTTCTCTAAGCCATGCCCATCAAAAGCCACCACCCCCATGATGCCCATCCAAACCCCTGATGCCCCAACTCCGGCGGGCCATTACAGCCAGGCCATCGTGTACAACGGTATGGTCTACGTGGCGGGCCAACTGCCTATCGACCCGAACAACCGCGAGCAACCTGTCGGCCCCATCGAAGCGCAGACGGAGCAGGCATTGCGCAACGTCGAGGCTATTCTAAAGGCGGCAGGTAGCAACCTCAGCCAGGTCGTGCAGATGACGATTTACATCTCCGACATCAGCCTGTGGAGCCGCGTCAATACGACCTACGCGCAGGTGCTGGGCGACCATCGACCCGCCCGCGCCATCGTCCCCACCCGCGATCTGCACTACGGCTATCAGATCGAGATCCAGGCCATCGCCGCTGTTGCCAGTTGATGGGATTGAGCCTCTCTACGGACGACGTTCAGATGCATTCGAGGAATCCGATAGCACCGCGGGTACTTCTTTTCCAACGGCTGGACCTATCAGATCGATGCGATCCGTCCAGACGCCGCCAGAGAAGTCGGTGGGCAACTTTGCAAGACGCTTGGGATCATCGAAGCCCTGCGAAAAGCCCTCGCCCTGGTAATCGCCTATCATGAAGACGCGGGAGCCGACCGCCTCCATCCGCTGGAGGAAACGATCCGGCCAACCCCAGAGCCACGGTGCATAGTTGGCCGGAACCATCACCACGCTACGTTCGCATTGGGAGGAAACATAGCCCGTCCAGCCGAGGGCTGCGTAGCGGATCAGACACTGCTTGAGCCGACGCCGCCAGATCGTCCGGATGCGTGGTAGCCGCTCTCGGATCACGCTGACGCCAACCCCACCGCCATAGACCATAATTTGCTCCTGGCGCTCGGGCGAAAGCTCCGCCAATCGATCAGCAAGCAACGCGCCTTCGCTGGCATCCCCACCTTTCACATCGATGAGGAAGGAACGGTCTGGAAAGGTATGGAGCACTTCTTCCATCGAAGGCATCAGTCCTACGCCCCGCCCGCGAAACGGGTACGTCTGCCCGCCATCTGCCGTGTAGCCATAGCCGATGTCGAGTGTCTGAAGGCTGTCCAGGGCAAACTCGCGGGTGACACCGGAGCTTTCTGTGCGGCAATCCACCGTCCAGTCGTGAAAGACAGCAAAGCGGTCGTCGGTGGTGCGATGCACATCGAATTCGACGACATCGGCCCCATAGTCGAACGCCGCCTGCATGGAGGGAATCGTGTTTTCGAGATACTCATGTGGCGTCGGCAGCATCCGCGCCGCCGTGCATGTTTCTCCGGTGAGCCCTTCGCGGCTGAAGTCTTGCGCGACGCCACGGTGTGCGAGCAGAACGGGTTCCGCACCGACTGGATCGGTCAGATGAGATGTGTTGTTCAGATAAACGAAAGCCACAAAAGCAGCAACTAGGACGGCTCCTACCTTCTTGGTCATACAGGATGTGTGCTGTGTTTATACGATACACCTTAACCACCGAGGGCCAGGGGCTCTTCGCACGTTCAACGCATCCTTCGTAGTAAGCGTTACAAGGAAAAACGGACCCGCTCTATCTACGCAAAATAAGGCCTCCCGCCGATGCACCGCACGGCCAACCTCGACAAACCCTAGTGTCCTAGTTGCTTCTCAATCCAACACCAGGGGCCCCGAAAAAATCGTTTCATCATGCGCCTTAACAATCACCAGATCCCCTTCTTGTGGTTCATCAAGGGGCACATTTTGTCTAAGGGAAAATCGGTTTGATCGGTTCTTCTCTGATGGAATGGTATAAATCTTTGTCTCTCCGACGAAAACATCCAGCGGGATATGTTGATAGGAAGGATTCAATTCAAAAACACACCCAATGCGCGTGCCTTTTCTCTTCCCACATTCCAACTCAACTTTTCCACGACCGACGCCTTCATTGAAAGGAAACTTTACTTCGTAATCCCACACGATGCTTTCACCAAATACAAAAAACACAAAGACTATCGCCCCAACAACCCATACCCATGATGGTACCATAGAAAGCGTGTTCAAGATGTCTGCAACCTCCATTATTCCCTTCCTTTCATAAACGTATCGGCATACCTTGCGTGGGTATACCGCCCCTTATCGCTCATGGGGTTCAAATAATTCAACAGGATTCCCAGAGGGGTCTTCGAGCAAGATCTGCTTGCCACCATTACCGGAAACTATCTCGTTGCGGAAGTTTGCTCCCTGCTCTTTCAGTTGCTTCACCTTGGCAGCCAAATCCTCGACCTCAACCTGAATCCGGTTCCAGCCTCCCGGCTCAGGATTCGTGCCATCGGGCATCGCTTGCCCGGCTCCGCCTGCACCCGGCACATTCAGTAGCAAACGAAGGGCACCATACTGAAGAGCAGCAAATCCTGGTGCTGGGTGCATGAGTACTTCGAAACCCAACAGCTTCTCGTAAAAGTCAATGGCTACATCAACATCATTGACGATGTATCGAACACGGACACTGCTCATATCACGCTTGTTTAAGTTAGCATTGGACCTCATAACGCAAAAGCTTCGCCGCCGTTCGAGGCTGACTCGATCAATGGCATCGCAAAATAGGCGTCATACCGTCCGCTTGCCATCAACGTAGAGTGGGGTCGGTGAACGCATAAGCCCTCCCTTGCCCGTGGCAACAGGAAACGCGGCAGAGCAGTTGGTACAGACCCAGGCCAGAATCCAGCCAGGATTTGCCGCCTGGGTTGTCACGTTCTGCTCCAAGACCAGTGCTTGCGAGCAAAGGGGGCATGGGGGTTTGTTCTTCATGGGCACCTCTTCGGATTCACCGGACTTGTCAGCACTGACGATCCACAAGTAACCGACGGGCTTATCAAGCGTTTTGCTCAACATAGCACCCAACAGACATGACCGCAACGCTATTCAGGAAAACGACTTCGGCGTCTACCCTGATAGCCTTTGTGCGCTTCAACGGAGTAAAACAACATAATGCTCGGCTGCCCCACAAGAGGTAGCGAACGATTCTACTGCGTTTGTTCAATGCGGAAACGGTACTGGCCTGATCCTACTTCATAGATGATACGATTGCCCTCCACGCCCACACGTTTGACGGATGCCGCCTGATCGGCCACCACGGCCCTGCTGCCCTCTACCACCGTGATGAGTTCCGGGCTTGGTGCAGGAATATAGACCCACCCCGTGGCATTCGGCGGCACCCGCACTTCAAGTTCCAGGCCTGCCGTCGTTTGCCGCCAGGCCGTAGCGACAGTGCCTCGGATGCTTTCGTAGGAGACTGCCACCTGATCAAGCGCGGCTGGAATGGCGGGTCGGAAGGCGATTTTTCGGTAGCCCGGTTCCAGAGGCTGCATACCTGCCAGGTCCTCATACATCCACTGGACAATGGTACCGAAGAAGTGGTGATTACGCGAACGCGATGTGGCCTCCCAGAACTCGCCCAGGCCCGTCCACTCTAGCTCGTCGATCCAGTAGCCCCAGCTCGGATAGTCGGTCTGCGTTGCCACGGCAAGCGCGACATCGGCGTACCCGGCCTCGGTGAGCACTGGGAGCACATAGCGGGCTCCCAGGATGCCCACATACGCGTTGTCGCCCCGTTGGCCTGTGATATCGTCCACCAGTCTGGCAGCCAGGTCATCGCGCAGATGGTCAGGGGCCAGATCGAACGCAAGAGGTAACACCTGCGCCGTATGGGTAAAAGGGCTCGATGTCGTATCGCGGTAGATGCCATCGTCATGCAAAAAACGGGCATTGAAGTCCGTGCGAATCCGTTCGAAAAGTGCGTCGTAGCGTTCAGCATCAGCAGGCTTGCCGAGCACACGGGCCACCTCGGCAGCGATCTGCGCAAAGTGCGCGTAGTAGGCCGTGGATGCCAGGGCAATATTGGTCGGCGTGCCCTCTGGGGGATCCCAGTCGCCCAGCCCCGCCGTGAGGGTATAGGCATAGGCATCGCCATCTTGGTCCGTCCATTGTGGGATCCATTCATCCAGGTACCTCTGCATGGCCGGGTAGGTTTGCTCCAGGGCACGCACATCGCCGTAACGCCTGTAGGTCTCCCATGGGATGATGAACCAGAATGCGTCCCACGCCGGCGTCGCTCCGCAACAGTCCTCTGGCTTGAACGCGGGCTTCCCCCAATAGCCATAGTTCTCATTGCTCGGTGCCAGATGTGGCACTTCGCCCTCGTCGGTCTGCGCGTCGACCATGTCGCGGAACAGCTTCGTGTTGAGTCGCTCGGTGTCAAACAGGATAGCTGCCGTTCCCACCGTGAGTTGCGCGTCTCCCGTCCAGGCATTTTTCTCGTAGATCGGGGTATCGGTGATGATGCCGTGCGCGTTGCTTTCCACGGCCCACCGGGTGTTGCGGTGGATCCTGTCGAGTAGCCCCCCGTCTGCCTCGAAGATCGACGTCGCCTCAAAACCAGTCCGCACCTGTTCGATGGCTTCAACCTCTACTGTTACTGCTTCAGGGAGCGGCTGACCGTCGGGACTGCTGACTTGGACGTACCGGAAGCCTTTGTATGAGAAGCGGGGCGTCCACTGTTCACTGCCGGAACCCCGAGCGACGTAATAATCGGTTTGCAGTTGACCACCCACCAGCGCAAAGCCGGTCTCGTCGCTGGCCCGCCCGAGACTGTCCAGCTTCTCGCTATAAAACACCTCGACGGGGGTGCCCACGGGGGCCTCGACCCGGATGCGCGCCCACCCGGTGAGGTTTTGTCCTACATCGTACACGAACACGCCCGGCGTCGGCTCTGTCCTCGTGCCAGGACCGCGGGTGTCCACAACCCGAATTGGCTCATGTGCCTGTGCCCACACGGCACCCGCCGGCGCGTCTACGACCCGCACGGTCGGCCAACCCGATGCATTGAAGCCCGGCTCGTTCCAGCCATGAATCTCGCGCCGGGCATCATAGGTCTCGCCGAGGTAGTAGCTGTCGTATCGGGTCGGCCCATCGACACTCACCTTCCAGGAGCCGTCTGAGACGACGACCTCCTCCGTGCTATCGGCGTAGGTAATGTGTAGCTGGAGCCGGAGACGCGGTGTGGCCCGCCACTCGGCCTGGTCCCAGCCCCAATCCCACGTCCGCGTTGCGCTGTCGTACTGCCCGGATCCCAGTGCTGTGGCGACGACGTTTTCTCCCTGCCCCAGCAGGCTCGTGACATCATAGGTGGTGTAATAGACCGTCTCGTTGTAGTCCGTGAAGCCGGGATCGAGCACGCTGTCCGAGACCCGGGTGCCGTTGATGGTCAAATCGTTGTATCCAAGTCCCGTCGCATAGACGCGCGCCTGGGTGATGGGCTTTGTGACTTCAAAGGACGTGCGTAGCATGGGGACCGCTCTGATCGCCCGGCAGACCCCCTGGTTGTTGGGCACCACGTTGGGGAAAAAGCCCTCAGCAGGCCAGCGTGGTGGTCTGCAAAACTCCCCAGACGCCTGGATCCCGGCATCGTCCGCCTCGCCTTCCTCGGGCGTGAGCCGTTCCATCAACCGCTCGGGGCCAGCAATCCAGTTACCCTGCCACAAGTCAGGATCGAGGAGTGCCATTTCAAACCAGGTCGGCTGCGACGTGCTCTGGATGCCTCTCGTCGTTTGCACGCGAACTGACCAGTAATAGCGGGTCCGAGACACCAGTGCAGGGCCTGCATACACGATCCAGGGATCACTGGACTGAACCTCCCCGGAATTCCACACGTCTGCCTGGTTTTCGCTCAAAAGCGCTGGGTGAGAAGCCACCAGCACCCGGAACGACTGCTGCATCACACCGCGCGCCTCACTTTCGAGCACCCACGACAACCTGGGGTAAGGATCGTGAAGGCCAAGCGGCTCGGAGGCAGCATTGGTTTCCAGTTGAACGATAGAGAAATCCTCGGAGGACGTGACGGGAATCTGTGCACAGGCGGTGGCCGCTCCCAGTAGCACCGAAATCAGGAGGGTAAGAAGACGTATGCTGTTCTCTTTCATCAGATGAGCTTTTGCCATTGACATCGATCAAATGGCACTGGTTGGCATGTTTGGATTCACAAATCTGTGGTTTTGTACGAGCCTGGAAACCGGTGAAGCGTACTCCTCTTGTAAAAGCAGGCAGGCCCGTCTGTCTGGTCAGCATGCGCCGGTGAAGGGCCATCATGGCTCTATGCCCAGGGTTCGATACAACCAGTCTTGGGCGAGTGTAGCCCAGCCGTGGGCTGGCGAATCTTCTGACAAGGCATACCCATGCCCTCCCTGTTCAAACAGATGAAGCTCAGCGGCAACGCCGTGCTCTTTGAGGGCGATGTAGAAGGCGGTACTATTAAACGGATGAACAACGTCATCATCACTGGCATGCACCAGAAAGGTCGGCGGCGTCTGATCATTGACGCGCAAATGGTTTGAGAACCGTTGACGCTGGTCTTCTGTGGGCTGCTCTCCAAGCAGTCCTCTTTGTGATCCGTGGTGCGTGTAGTCATCCATCATCGTGACCACCGGATACACTAATACCATGAAACCCGGACGGTGACTGAGATCCTGGTGGTCTCCTTTACCGCTGGAGAAATCCTCGGTGAAGTGGGTGCCAATGGTCGACGCTAGATGCCCTCCCGCAGAGAACCCCAGGATACCAACTTTGTCTGGTGCGATATGCCATGCCTGGGCACGACTGCGCATCAGGCGTAACGCCTGCTGTGCATCCTGGAGCGGCACCGGGTAGTGCCCATTCGGCAAGCGGTACTTCAATACCCCAACCGTAAAACCCATCTCAGTGAGCCACTCGGCAATAGCCGAACCCTCATGGTCCAGACACACAACCGAATACCCACCCCCCGGAACGACTAACACCGCAGCCCCAAGAGCCGCCGTCGAGTCAGGGTGATAGACGGTAAGCGACGCCTCCGTGATATTCCCGACGCAAAAGTCCCTGGTCTCGGGGCCTGATAGTCCACTGTGGTCTGGTGACCCATCGGGCCACAATAACAGGGTCTCCTGAGCAACAGCACAGGGAATCTTGCTCCCCAACAACACCAGCACAACAAATGCGGCGAGCCAGCATGGGGACCAGATCGGGAGACGGAATGCCATCATACGTTAAGGGGCCAGATGCATAGGTGAGATTGGGCGAGACGCCATGGTGTGTCCACAGTGCATACCTAACGGTCAGGTCTCAGACAAAAAGGACTGCCTCGCTTAAACGACAGAGTACGCAAAACCGCTGCGCAGAGCAAGGGAGCCCCGAAGCGAAACTGCCCGGAAATCACCAATCTCACACGTCTCCTTGCCTGTTTCTGAGATGTGTGCTACAACCCAAACCGTAGCGACAGTTATTGCATTACACCCCAGGATTTGGTACGATGGACCGGACCGAGAAAAACCAGGACCTTGCCCTATGTACCACCAATCCTAGACTAAACCATGGGACCACGTTTGTCTACAACCTTCATTTTGATTGCACTGGCGGCCATGGTGGGATCAGGGAAACTCTACGCACAAACGGAATCTTTCACCGTCGTCGTCGATGAGCCGGTCAATGGGGCCGTCGAACTGGACCCCGCCTTGCCTGCCGATGGGAAATACCCGGCCGGGACGGATGTCACGGTGACCGCTACACCGGATGCCGGCTATGTGCTCGATAGCGGCTATTATTCGGTCCCCGGGCGTTGGGGAGCCATGTACCACGAGTCGATGACGCCCCAATTCGAAGTCACCATCGACCAAGACAAGCATATCGGCGCGTCGTTTATCGAACCCTCCATGGTGGATCACATCGACGTCACCCAGGATGTCGTTTATGCCCAACCTGGTGTTAAACCGCTCAAATACGACGTTTTCTCGCCCAAAGGCGCTGCCAACCTGCCCTGCCTCATCATCATACACGGCGGCGGATGGTCCACCAATACCGAGGACATCATGCGCGGCCTGGCCCGCGAGCTAACCCGAGGCGGGCAGTTCGTGGTCTTCAGCATCGATTACCGCTGGGCCGGGAAGCTTGACGGCGATGCGACCAACAATACGATGGCCAACCTCATTGAGGATGTCTTTGGCGCTATCGCGCACATCATGGAGCATGCCGCCGCGTATGGCGGCGACCCTACCCGCATTGGGTTGACCGGGGACAGTGCGGGTGGTCACCTGTCGGCGGCAGCATCCCTCATGCCCAACATGATCGGCGATGGGGGGTTCGGCAAAACGCCGGGCGTTTTCGAGTTTATGCCGTCCTACCTCCCTGAGGACAAATCGCTCGAACAGGTACGGGCTGATATGATGGCTTCCATCCAGGCTGCCGCGCCTAGCTATGGCGTATTCGGTGGCAACCTGCTGAATCACTTTTCCGAAGACCCTGCTGCCGACGACACGTGGAAAGACGCCATTGCGCCCCTCAGCCACATTCCCAATGCCTCCGAGCGGGCCGTGCCGCAGTATCTCACGCGGGGCACCCAGGATCCTCTCATTACAGATGAGGCGGTAAGCACTTTTATGGATGCCCTCGTAGCGGCTGGTCAGCGGGTCGAATACGTGCAGGTGGGCGGGGCCTCCCACGCGTTCTTCGACTGGAAGCCGGACGCAAGAACCAAAGCTACGTTTGCCCAATACGGCGTCTATCACGCGGCCCAGATGAAGGATTTCTTCGTGTCGGTCTTGTACTAAACGAGAAACCGTTTACTGGCACAGGGTGGGATCCGACTTGACGTAATAGCTCTTGTAGTTGCTCGCCTCGGGATCCATGCAGCCCACCAGATTCAGCAGCTCAACTTTGCGGAAATCAAGCGGGTGTCCCTCGCTCTGAAGCGCGATATACCCCTCCCGTAGTAGTGTGCCGTCCGGCGGCTTAACGGCTGGGTCGTAGTTCTCTACCGCCCCCCCCCCGATCTGTGGCTGGGTATACTGCAAGACCGTATCTCCCTCGACGATGTGCGTGATGAGCGAGTCCCCCAACACGATGACCTCGGCCCGGACCCACTGGTCCCCGTCGTAGGTCTCGGAGGTGGAATTGATGCAATGCGTGGGGTCGAGTTGGCCTTCGTAGACGATGTTCGTGCCCGGTGAGCACATATTGCCTGTCGAGCGAGGCTCGCCATCGCCAAGGCCGCCGAGGAACTGCATTTCTACGGAGATGGGCCAGTCCTGATCGCGCGGCATCGTCCGTGGGTCCAGTGTGTGCAACATGACCCCACTGTTTCGCAGAGCCCAACTCGGGGCTCCCGGCTGCTGCTCGCCTACGAAGCGATACTCGACGACGAGGTGGTAGTGCGAGAAAGGCTGTTTGTAGTAAAGGTGCCCAAACTGGTTGTTGAAGTCGTCATAGCCATCGTAGCGGACCTTCATTATGCCATCCTCGACGCGGAAGGTGTTCTCCCAGTTTACCCCTACGTCGTGATGGTTGATCTTGACGATCCAGTCATCAATGTCCTGCCCATTGAAGAGCGAAATCCACTCCTGCTCTTCCATTTCTGCCGCTTGCTGGATGTGACCGCATCCCATACCTGCCAGTAGCAATACAGGAACGAGGAGCCATCGAGCAACCACCTGGGTAAACCTATGGAGGCAAGTCATATGGAAATTAGTGGTGGACATAACATTGGACGGGGTTGATGAGCGGGTGATGTTATGCTTCCTCTTTACGACCCGTCCCCACGGATAAACGCGCTATCCATACTCAGGGCAGGACGCCTGAAAGCATAATGATTGTACAAACTAATGTAGACACTTTCCTTTGAACGAGGCAAGACCGTCTCGCCCATCGGCGGCTCCAATGGGTTTCATGCGGCGTTCCGCCTCTCACGCTCAACAAAACCTTATCCTGGGTCAGCAAGGCTCGATTACTATGTGGCTTTCTTGTTGCCGAACAGTTGCTGAAACGTTAATCCCGGCCCTCCCTCATAGTGCACTTCCAGGTTATAGAGGCTTTCTATTTCAGAATGACCCATCCCCCACGTGGCACCGTTAATCCAACTACAGTGTTATCTGGACCGTTTCAAGGGATCATTTATGCAACGTCGGGTCTGACGATACTGGTTTTCCAATGTGTAAAAACTTTGGTATCCTGGGTGGGGCATACACCCCTTCCCTGAAAGAGCGACGGTCTGCTCAAAGAGCTATTTAGAAGAGTATTGCCATGTCGGATGCGCTTGTAATACGCAATATGACCCGTACTGAGGTAGACGAGCTCGTTGCCTGGGCTGCACGCGAGGGTTGGAATCCTGGCCTTCATGATGCCGAGGTATTCTGGGCCACGGATCCAGAAGCTTTCATCGCAGCGGATCTGGAGGGCGAGTTGATTGGCGGCGGAGCCATCACCTCCTACCATGGCGAATTTGGCTTTATGGGTTTCTTTATCGTCCGGCCCGAATACCGCGGCCAGGGTTTAGGCAATACGCTCTGGCACGCCCGCCGCGACCGGCTTCTGAAACGGCTGCGCCCAGGCGCGAGCATCGGTCTGGACGGCGTCTTTGAGATGCAGGATTATTATGCCACGGGTGGTTTCGCCTTCTCTCATCGCAACATGCGTTTCCGGGCCGAGATACCGGATCGCCCCGTGACCTCGCCGGATGACGACAAAAACATCATTCTGCTGGACACCCTACCGCTCGACCAGATACTCGACTACGACCGCACCTGCTTTCCCGCCTTGCGGCCAACCTTCCTGCAAAAGTGGATATCGCAACCCGATGCGCTTGCCCTTGGGTACCAGCGCGATGGGAGGCTGAGCGGATATGGCGTGGTGCGGCGCTGCAGAGAAGGGTGCAAGATCGGCCCCCTGTTCGCTGATGATGCCCTGGCGGCCCAGGCCCTTTACATGCACCTGGCAGGGTTCGCCGCTGGTGGCTCCCTGTTTCTCGATGTCCCGGAGAGCAACCCCGCTGCCATCGAACTTGTGCAGCAACACCAGATGCTTGAAGTCTTCGGCTGCGCGCGGATGTACCTGGGGCCGCCGCCCGATCTGGCGCATGAGCGGATCTTCGGCGTCACGACCTTCGAACTGGGCTGATGGCTGAACGCGACCTCATCGGTTATGGTGGCAACCCACCCCATCCGCGATGGCCGGGTGAGGCGCGCGTTGCCGTTCAATTTGTGCTCAACATAGAGGAGGGCGCAGAATCATCTATCCTCCATGGGGATGCCCAGTCAGAGGCGTATCTGCACGAGTTGCCGGGCCGCCCACCACGTAGGGGAGAACGCGACTGGAGCGTCGAGGGCATGTATGAATACGGCTCGCGAGCAGGTGTATGGCGTATCCTGGAACTCTTCAACGCCCGCAACCTTCCACTCACCGCCTTCGCTGTCGGCCGAGCCCTAGAACTCAATCCAGGCATCGGTCGTGCGCTTAGTGCTACCGGTCACGAGGTTGCCGGACATGGCTACCGTTGGGTGGACTATCGCGACATGCCTGAAGACGAAGAGCGACGTCATATCCGTCTTACCTTCGAGATCATCGAGCGAATTTGTGGCACCCCTCCTGTAGGTTGGTATACCGGGAGGGTCAGTCAACATACACGCCATCTGTTACGTGAACACGGTGAATTACTTTACCTTTCTGACGCCTACAACGACGACCTTCCTTATTGGCTCGATGGATCGCCTCCGCACCTGGTGATTCCGTACACCCTGGTTAACAATGATGTCCGCTTTTTGCTGCCGAACGGTTTTTCTTCTGGGGAGGATTTCTTCCAGTTGCTGAAGGACGCTTTCGACCTCCTGTGGCAAGAAGGCGCACACCGTCCGAAGATGATGAGCGTCGGTCTACATGGGCGAATCAGCGGGCATCCTGCGCGCGCGATGGCGTTGGCACGCTTTCTCGACTACGTGCAAGGTCACGAGACCGTGTGGATCTGCCGACGAGAAGACATTGCCAGACACTGGATGGCCGAACATCCCGCTGAGACGCTGAGGATATAAAGAATAGAAACTGCCTGGTAAAATGATTGGGGCCTGCACGCGGCTCGTTTCTGTCCATCAACACTACCTGCTCTTCGTCGAGCGGCAGAGTCGTTGCCAGAGCCAATACCCCGCGCCTCCAATGATAGGAGCGGTCACTAAGCCTGGGAAATACCCACCCGCGGCGATGGCTAGAAGCGGATGCGCAATGCCATTGACCATTCCAGCAATGGCGAGGAACCAGGCCGTAAAATACGCGGCGGGTCGCGCCGACCGCACCCCCGGCACCGAGGCGACCCAGATCCCAATCCACGCCAAGTTGAAGACAACGAAGAAGGAAAAGGGCATCGCTGGCAGACCAAGTAGCGCCCCCAGCCGCTCGGGAAAACCCGTCGCTGCCTCCTCAACAAAATGAGCCCCCTGAATCCCGAGGGTGAGTGCCAACGCACGGGCGGCGGCGCGGCGCTCTGCCATCTTCTCGAAAGGCGACTGCCGGTTGCGAGCAAGGCCCAGGGCTGCAAGTGCTACGAGACCGAGAACAAGTAAACTGGGCAGGTTGCTCAGGATAGAATCTTGCATGCCTACACGGTGGGCAGTATGGTAAGGAAGCCGGTCTGCGACGACGTTCAGCCTACTGCTACAGCACCCAGAACGCATCCTCGAAGTGCTCGATCTCCGGCTCTTGACCGCCCTGTAGTACAATGCTGATCACGTCAAAGCGGCAGGGGGAGCCTTCCAGCTTGCGTTCGTAGAGATAAGCTTTCGCAGCGCGGATCAGATGACGCTTTTTCTCCTCGGTGACGGCCTCTTCCGGGCGGCCAAAGCCCAGCCCCGTGCGCGTCTTGACCTCGGTAAAAATCAGTTCGCCACCCTGCTCATACTGCGCCGCCGGTTTAAAACAGACCAGATCCACCTCGGCATGCTCGAAGCGATAGTTGCGCTCCAGGATGGTGTAGCCCTGCGCCTCCAGGTAGGCCGCCGCAATGGCCTCGCCCTGGTCACCGATGTGCTTGGTGGACATTTCTGGGTATGGGTGGTTGGGAAGTTGGCGGGGATGAGAGAAGCGTGTTTGCGAAGAAAGGCCCTATCCCCATCCTCCCACACTCACTCACGTTGCTATTCCGGGCCGCCCTGCATCGATTCGGCGAGGGCGATGAACTGCTTCATCATCGGGATGTTGCGCTTTTGTACAAACGGCAGTAGCGATTGGAAGAAGCCATCGAAGACTTCCATCAGTTCCATCAAGTTTTCGATGCGCTCACAGAACTGCTGGTCTTCCGGGCTGAGATCACCGCAGGCGACATCCTGGTTGTCCGTCAGCACGTCACGCACGTCCTGGAGTTGCTGCGTGATTGGCGCGATCTCGCGGCGCTCCCGCTCACGGATAATCTGCGCGGTGATGTGCCACACATCTTTCTCAGCCACATAAAAATCTTTCCGCGATCCGGCCTGATGCACCTTGCGGACGAGGTTCCAGTTGACCAGCGAGTGCAGGTTCATGTTGGCGTTGCCCCGGCTGATCTGCAAGCGCTCCATGATGGCGTCAGTGTCGAGCGGGTCCTCGGCGACGTAGAGCAGGGCGTGGATCTGTGCCATGGTGCGGTTGATGCCCCAGGTCGAGGCCATCTCACCCCAGAAGAGAATAAACCGGTCGAGCGCTTCGTGATACTGCTCGCTGACAGCACTGGCTGCCGCTTCCGTCGTTGCCTCCGTGGTATCGTGTTTATCGGCCATCGCGGGCGTTGAGGAATCAAACAATCCGAACCATTGCGGGTATGACCTGTGCTGTTCCGTCCGGTTCCAGCTTCGGTATAAAAAGGAGCCTGCGCTTCTATGATACCAGGAGCCTGGGAAAGAAGAAAATGCCTGCATGCTCCCCTCTTTCTCTTAAAAAGAGCGTAGATTTATAGCCTTTCAGCCTCTTAGACTCTCATTCTCTCCTCAACGTGTCTTCGCTACTCACCCTCACCACTGATTTCGGCACCCGCGATGCCTATGTCGCCGCGATGAAGGGGACGATCCTGTCGATTCACCCCGACGTGCGCTTTATCGACATTTCTCACGAAATTACGCCGCAGGACGTGATGGAAGCTGCGTTCGTGCTGAGCGAGGCGGTGCCCTATTTCCCGGAGGAAACCCTGCACCTCGTCGTGGTTGACCCCGGCGTCGGCACCACACGCCGCCCGGTAGCCTTGCGGCATGGCGGACATACGTTCGTCGGACCGGACAACGGCCTCTTCGCGTTGCTGCTGGATGGCGAGCCACCGGATGAACTCGTCGTGCTGGATCGATCTGCGTTCTGGCGCACCTCCGACATCAGCGACACCTTCCATGGTCGAGATGTGTTTGCCCCTGTCGCCGCGCACCTGGCTGCCGGACGTGCGCTCAACGACATTGGCACCCCCATCGAGTCGCTGAAACCGTTGCACTGGGCGCTGCCCATCGACGACGACCAGGGCGTGCAAGGCTGGGTAGTGCATGTGGACCGGTTTGGCAACTGCATCACCAACATTCCGCGCCCGCTCTTCGAGCGCCAGCGCGATGGACGCCCGCTTAAGTGTTTCGTCGGCAACGCGATCCTTGAAGGAGTCCACACGACCTATGGCGATACCGAGGCCGGCGAGCCACTGCTGCTCTTCGGCAGCAGCAACTTCCTGGAGATCGCCGTCAACACCGGGAACGCATCGAACCTGCTCGACATTCGTAAGGGCACACCGGTTAATGTCCTGTTTAAAGACGTCGAACCTAAGAGCCTATGAATCTAAGGGCCTGAGAGACTAAGAAAGAAAAAGCGCTGTCTTACCTTCTCGTAATCTCCCAGACTCATAGGCTCCCAGACAAAATGCCTGAATCCATCGATCCTCGTCGCGAAGCCCTGCTGGCGCATCTGCAAAGCGTCTACCTGCTGGCGCGTGTGCTGGCGCAAGATGAGGACCGAGCGACGCAGTTGGTAGAGGACACCTACACGCAGGCCTTCGTGATGCTGCCGCCCCACCAGGACGACGACGAGGCCAAGCACGCCCTCCTCCAGTTGCTCACCCAGATCCATCAAGAGCAAACGGCCCTCTACACCGATGGCGATGCGTCTGCCGCCGTCGTTGACGAGACGCTGCAATCTGTACGTCGTCATCTGGCCGAGGAAATCACGACCCGCACGCTGCCCGTCGTCCTCTCGACCCTTCCGCATCAGCAGCGCCTCGTGTTGCTGTTGTGCGAAGTGGAAGGCTTTAGCTGCACCGAGGCGGCTCCCTTGCTCCACCTTGATGAAGCGGTCGCCTGCGACGCCCTGACCCAGGCGCGATCTACACTGAAAAACGATTTCAGGAGTGAGCTAACCAAACGGGAGCAAAACCTGGTTGCCACGAGCCTGCCCAAAGGATGGCTGGGAGGAGCTCTGAAACAGGCTTTCAGTACGACGTTTGGCACGGTCCCTGCCGCCATACGCTCGACGCTGCTCGAAGCCCAGGTTGCAAAACCAGTAGTGGCTGAGACACCGGAGGAAAACAACGCCCCCTTGCCGCCTGAAGATGGCTCGGAAGCCGACCACCTGCCGCGTCTGCCTATACCGCGCGTCCGCACGCTGCCGAAGCCTGAACCCAAAGGCCTCTCGCCCGCGATACGGCGCGGGCTGCTGGTGACGCTGCTTATCATTGTCGTCGGGCTGACGGGGTATTTTGCCTCGCGGTCGGTGGAAGAAACGCCTGAAACCAACCTCATCACCCTCTCGGTAAAGCAGGCTGAAGACCTCACTGCCACCTTTCCCACAAGCAGCCTGCGGCAGGCCGAGGAATACGTCCGAGGCAATCTAGGCCAGCGCATGACGCTCCCCACCATCGACGGGGCCACCCTCACAGGCGTAGGTGTCCGCAAACCGGCACCCGACGTATCCGTCCCGGCGTTTTTCTATCAGGATGAACGCGAGGCGGGGCAAACGCTGGTGCTCTACGTGTACAACTACGCCCTGCTGAACCAGTTTGAGGACCGCCTCTCCCTCGAACCTGATATCCTGCGCCAGATTCAGGAAGAGCAACGCTTCGACCTGCACGACCTCGGTGAACGGCAGGTGCTCGTCTGGCGCAACCGCGATGATATTTATGTGGCCGTCACCCCCGGCGACGCCGAGACCCTGCGCCACCGCATCCTTTTCCCTTCTTGAGTCTAGCTGCTTCCTCAGGCAGCCTGCAAAACAGCCTCAGCAGAAACGATCTGCACCCCGGCCTCCCGCATTTCGTCCCAGGCACGGGCAAGCGAACCCTGCGTATCGATCCCACGTACCGCCTCTTCTACGACGTACACCTCAAAGCCCAGCCTTTTCCCATCAAGCGCTGACCATTTGACACAGAAATCCGTTGCCAGCCCGACCAGATAAAGTGTATCGATAGAACGTTCGCGGAGGTAGCCTGCCAGCCCGGTGGGGGTCTTTTGATCGTTCTCAAAAAAGGCTGAGTATGAATCGATGGTGCGGCGGAAGCCTTTGCGCAGGATGAGTTCGGCGCGATCCTGATGCAAGGCAGGATGAAATGCGGCTCCCCTGGTACCTTGAACACAATGATCCGGCCATAAGACCTGCTCGCCATAGGCCAAATCGACGGTGTCGTAGGGCTGTCTGTCAGCATGGGAAGACGCAAACGAGTGATGCCCTTGCGGATGCCAGTCCTGCGTCAGAATCACATGCTCGAAGGAGGAAGCCAAACCATTGACGTGTGGAATGATCGCATCGCCATCGGGTACGGCCAGCGAGCCGCCTGGGCAAAAATCGTTCTGGACGTCAATGACGAGAAGGGCCTTCATGGTGAATGGGCGGGAATGTGTTTGATGAGCCTGTGTGCTTTCCCTACGCCCCAACGCCCATCCTGTTTTCTGAGAACTGCTTTACAACGACAACACAAGACCACCGCCCACTTCAAAGCCAGAGAAATCGCCGAAGGTGTAGATGAAGCGGGATTGCAGCCGTACCGAGGGCGATACGGCTACTTCTGGCAGGAGCCCTGCATCGAACAGCGACGCTTTCTCGAAGAGGCTGGTCTCGTCATAGAGACGCGCCTGCCCGAGAAGCCCCACCCACACCATGTTGCCTAATGCTTGCCGATATGCCAGGCGAATCAGCCCCTGCGCCGGAAGCGTCCGCAACGCCTCGTCGGTGCCACCGGCTCCGGCAGGCAGGCTGCTCTCCGACTGGCCCCGGTAGCGCCCTACCACACGTAACTCGTTGACCCCGAAGTATGTCAGCACCTGTCCTGTCGCTACCAGGCGATCGCCTACAGCGAAGACTTCTTCCTCGCCTAACTTGTCGCTGGTGTACGTTGTGTAGGTTACATCAGCAGAGAGGTTGGTGGTAGGAGCAGCTTTGATGTCCAGACCGCCGGTAATGATAATTTCATCGCCAGGATCATAATCTTCTGGCATCTCGGCAAGGGGTCGATAGGCCCCCTTGTACTGGTAGGAAGCCCCCAGCCCCAGCACCACAGTTTCGCTCATCGGAAATGCCCAGACGAACCCCGGTGCCACATTGAATCCCTGCCCGAAGCCAGGAATACGAAAATCATAGAAATGCTGGCTCAGCAGCAGCGAGGTCTGGAATTCTTGTTCCGTGAGTTCGCGTTTGCCACTGGGCAGGTTGGCACCGAGGCTCAGCACGAGGCTGCTCGATCCAATCTTCTGCAAGAAGCTCAGGCCCGCCTGCACATCGCTGACGCCACTGAGGCTTTCGAGATTATCACCCGTGGCAGACGCCTGCCCGGCTTGCAGGCTGAAGGCTACTTTTTGACCGATCGGCACCAGGATGGAAACCGGCACGCTGACTTCAGAGACCTGAAGGCTATCCCTCTCATACGTCTGATATAGCGCATTGACGGAGACCCGTATGGGCTGCCGCTGGCTCGACAGGTACATACTTCCCTCCTGGGCGAAGCTCGGTAGCGTCAGCCCCAACAAAAGCAAGATGAACAGCGTCCGTTTCAAAACTCCTCCTGTATTTATCGTAGCAAAAGCATCTTGCGCGACGCCGTGAAGCCATCCGCTTGCAGGCGGTAGATGTAAACGCCACTGGCAACCGACTGCCCTGCCTCATCACGCCCATCCCAGCGGACTTCGTAGGTCCCACTCGTCTGATCGGACTGTACCAGCGTGCGTATTCGCTGCCCGAGCACGTTGAAGATGACAAGCTCGACGGTACTCTGCACGTTGAGGCTGTAGCGGATGACCGTTTCGGGATTGAATGGGTTGGGATAGTTGCCTTCCAGGGCGTACTCCGTCGGCACGAGCGAGACGCCCTCACTTTCTGCCTCGGCAAACGCCTTGGTGCCTATGACGACGCGCAGGTGCCGCACGGGCTGATCCCTGGACAACGTCAGGCTCAAGACGCCCTCCGAGGCAGGCAGCACACGTCCCTCATCCAGATCGATCACATACCGCTCGAAACCCTCTGGACGCACGCCGTGCTCCATCAGTCCTACCTGTACCGGGATAGTCCGCGTCTGCACATGCTTCAGCGACGATACATCGAGTTCGAGATCCCAGGTACCGCCCTGTTCTGTCAATGGCTTGAAGGCGCTGGCATAGGCGTTGCCCTCTTGCATCACACGCAAGCGTACAGCGGATCCGATGCCCGGTGGTTCTGGCCAGTCGAGCATATCCCATCCCGTCCGCGCCGCTTCGGCAAAACCGATGAAGTTCTGCGTGTCGTGCAGATCCTGCTCCGGCACGTCGGCGCGGATTTGAAGCATATAGCTGGCTTCCGCAAACAAGGGATTCGCCTCTGCCTGCTTCCCCGCACTCTCCGAGGCAATGGGCGGCACCGCGAGCGTGACCGGCGTTGCGTCCGGGTTGAAGACGAAATACCCATCCCAGGGTCGTATCTGTGATACACCCATCTGATAATCGGTGCCATCGAAGAAATATGGCCCCTGCACGGCACTGCTGTTGCCGACACCACTCCAGTCCACGGGAAACAGGAACGGGTCGCCGATCTGGTTCCAGCCAGGCTCCAGCGTGATCTCGAAAGGCGACTCCAGGTTGCGAGAGACGCCATTCTCGACATCGAAGCCTTCGCCGGTGTTCGTCACAAGCCACGCTGCGATGCCCGCATTTTGGAAGCTGGACGTACCCTCATACTCCTGATACATTTCAGCCGTCGCATTCCACCGAGACATCCGCCAGACACTAGGATCCAGGGGCCCATAATCGTCAGTAAACTGGGCCGCTACGCTGGGATCGTCCAGCGCCAGCGGAAACGACACCATCCGGTAGGCCTCCGGGGTGAGCACAAAATCGGAGCGGGTTTCCTGTGGACTGAGCGACGCGACACGAACGCGCAGTTGGAGCGGCTCGCTCGGCGTAGAGAAGGTTATCGTTTCCCCACCGAGATCAAACTCGGCATAATACTGCACCCCGCGAGGCGTCACGTAGGAGGCAGGAACCTGCCCCTCCACCGTCCCCCCACTGGCTACCAGCGGCGTCGATGCATAGGCCTGCTCTCCCCCTCGCCGGTAGAACAACTGCCCGCTGGCGCTCTGCAAATCCGTTGGTACCTGGAAGCCAAGCTGGGTAGGCGTATTGGTATCTACGGTAGCAGGTGACTCATGCTGCACCTCCATGCCATTGCCAGAGAGGGCAATGTTGCGTTGCGGCGTGTCTGGGTCGTCGCTCTCGATTCGCAATATCGCGGTCTTGGCTCCTGCGGTTCCTGGACTGAAGGTGAGGTTCAGGGTGCGTGTTGCGTCGGGGGCCAGCGTTGAGGCGCTGGCATCTTCTATCTGAAAAGCATTCGCATTGGCTCCGCCTATCGTCAGACCCGAAAGACTCAGGTCGGCATTGCCTATGTTGGTGAGTACGAATGGCAAAGCGGCTGTACGCCCCACCGTGACCGTGCCGAATTCGACTTGCCCGGCTTGCAGCATGAGGTCAGGTTCGAGGCCGCGCCCCGTCAGCGAGACGGTTACTCCCGCTAGCGGTCCATCCACAGGCCCCTCGTTTCCGGGGATCAGGTCATCAATGTCCAGAATGGCAGCCTGCTCGCCGCCTGTGGGCCTAAATGTCACCGTGAGGGTTTGACTCACCCCGGCTGCCATGGTCAGCGTGCCTTGTGGATCTACGGTAAAAGCATCCTCACCACTTACCACCACTTCAAGATCGACAGGATCAGCACAGGTGTGACCTACGATGACTTCCTGCATGGCGACCTCTCCCACCCGCACGTCCCCGAAGGGTAGGCTATTCTCGGAGACCTGAATAGCACAATTGCTCGTCCCCATGAGCGCAATATCAAGCACAGGTTCATCGGGGTCGTTGCTCAGAATGCGCAAGGTGGCCGTCTGCGGACCATCCTCTGTGGGCGTAAAGGTCACTTCGAGATTAAACGATCCGTCTGGAGCCACCACACGCGCCCCACCCATTGCCGTAACCTCAAACTGACCACTCCCCCCGATGATTGGTGTGTCGGAGATCTGTAAATCGCTGTTGCCAAGATTGCGCACTGTTACCTGCCGGATGACGGGCGTGCCCACCGCTACCGTCCCAAAGTTCAGGCTTCTGTTTTGGACCACAATGTTGGGAGCCACTGCTTCTCCCTGCAAAACGAGCGCGATGGGTTCTATCTCACTCTCGATGAGCACCGCAGCGTCTGCCGAACCCGTTGCCTGGGGAGCATAGGTGAAGGTAATCGTTTGCCGCTCGCCGGAAGGAAGCACAAAAGCCTCGGGGGTAGCGCTGAAGCTGCCGGTGTCATCCTCAAAGATGCCTACCGACATATTCAGCGGGAATTGTTCGGTATTCTCTACCGCATACTCATAGGTGGCTTCCTCGCCGACCACAACGATACCGAAATCTATAACCTCTGGTTCGGCTGGCACTTCGCCCTCGCCTGCCAGGGGCACGCCTACAACGGGAGCGTTAGGATCGTTGCTGGTGATGCGCACGTTGGCTTCCAGGATGCCCTCCTCAAGCGGCTCGAACGTTACAGGCAGCACAACAGACTCGGCGGGATCTAGCACATAGCCCGATGTGGGCACGCCGAAGGAGGCCGCATCCATTCCCGTCACCTCAACCTCTACCACAAGATCTGCCGTCCCGATGTTGGTGATGGTCAGGTTTTCAACGGCACTATTCCCGATCAGCACCGGGTCGAAGTCGAGAGACAGGGGGTCCACGTCGATAATAGGAAGCGGCTGTGGGATGCCTTCGCCTGAGAGTTCTATTCTGTTATCAATGGGCAGGCTTGCTTTTGAAGAGATCACTTCTGAGACAATGACCAGGTCATCCACAAAGGAACCAACGGACTGCGGCTGAAAGGATACCTGAATGGTGGTACCTGCTCCCGGTGTCAGGACAAATCCGGCCGGCGTGCTGGTAGAAAAAGGCGATAGGGACCCCTCGACAAAGATATCATCGATAAAAAGATCAAGGTTGATTTCGTTCACAATCTCCAGACTCATCGTCGTCGTCGTGCCTACGATCCTTGGTCCAAAATCGAGTGGGTTGGCTGACGCGGAAAAACTCGATATCCCTGTCCCGCTAAGGGGCACCATGGTAAGGTCAGCCGCTTCATTTTTGGGTGCGGCACTACCCAGATTCCACTCTACAACCAGGTTGTCTGAGAGACGCCCCAGTGCTGCAGGGTCGAAGTAGACCGTGAAGGACAACGACTCTCCCTCGCTCAAAAAGCAGGGAAACATACCCCCCATACATTGGGAAGTATCAACAATTACAAAGAACGATGACGAATTGCCTTCTACGAAAACATTTTCTATCAAATCCCCCGCAGAGTCATTGGCCGTGATGGTACCCAGAACATTATCGCCATTCCCAATCCGTTCCAGCCCAAAGGTGATGGGGTTGGGCGTCACTGTAATGCCCTGGGCAGTGGCAACGGAGACAAAGCCTATCGTGAGCAGCAATGCCCCCAACAGCTTGCTCAAGCGCGATGCATGATGTGTGACACGTACAACGAGCATGGTCATTACGGATTAACGATGAAACGCTTCCTGGTGCAATAGCTCTGCCTATTGATTCCCGGAGCGCGTCGGCGGGTCGGGAGGATCGGGGAGGCCCACTGCACACGCCCCTTCCAAACAGGCATCAGCAGGCCGCCGCTGCCCGGTGCCCGGCAAAAGCCCGGCCTCCAGGTTGGTGTTGAGATTGTTCAAGAGATTAGTCATCGGGCTGGCCCCAAAGGCAGGCACCAGTCCCGGCGTCGGATCGGCCTGGAAGGCTGACGTGAGCGCGGTATTCAGGGTGCCGCCTGCCAGCGCCATGCCTTCGTTTTCCTCGGCTTTGTCCTGCGCAAGCCGAAAGTTCGGATCATGGATAGTGGCCTGCCGATAGTAGGTGGCCGCCTCGCCAAACACGCCCGCATCTTCGCTTTCGAGGCCCCGGCTATAGGCCAGAAACGCTTGCAAGTTTTGTGTCGGGATACGCTCAATGCGCTGGCGTTCTTCAGGAGTCGGCTCGATACCCATGCGGGCAAGCACATCGAAGACGAGTCTTTTCTCAAGCGCCATGAAGCGGCTCAGGCCGTCGGACTGGGGATCGAGGTCGTTGCGCTGCTCGTTTTCCCAGAGGGCTGCGTCGAGCCGCAGGTTGTCGCCCGGCAGCACATTGTAGACGCCGCCCACGAGCCGTCCTGCGCCTACGAGGCAGCCCATACGCGGGGCCGTCGCCGGATCGAAACCCTCGCTGGCAGAGAGGCGCATCTCATCCAGCAGATCCTGCAAACGTGCCCGTTCTACGAGTTCCAGGCCCTCTACCTGGCTCAGGTCGATGCTGATGAGTTCGGCCATGCCGCGCCCGAGGGGCGCATAGCGCGATTCGTCGCCCTGGTAATCCAGCGGGTACACGGCCACCTGGTCGGTTGCCGGGGGTGTAGAACATAGTTCACTGCCCTGCGCCTGCAACCGCGCCTCTTCGGCGAGGCGAGCCTGCACCTCTTGCTCCCGAATCTGGCGCACAACCCACACATAGCGCCCCGCCATCAACTTGCGATAGGGCGAGAGGCGTGACACTTCGGGGTATTCGGCGTAGAGCCGGAGGGCTGTCTCTCGCTTGCCCAGCACCTCGTTCGTCAGCCCGAGGTGGTAGAGCGTCTTGGGATCGTCGGGGTCGCGGCTGAACGCTGCTTCCAGCCGGTCGCTCGCCTGCCCATAGTTGGACGTACGCAGGTTGATGATGCCGAGGTCGCGCAACGCATCGGCGTCATTGGGATTGAGCGCGATTTGCTCTTCCAGCCGGGCGATGGTGTCGGCATAGTCCGCTTCGTCCTGGAGGAGCCGGGGCTGCGTTGCACATCCTCCTGCCACGAAGCCTACAAGGAGCACCACGCACAACGTCCACGACAAAGTAAAACGCGAGCAACCAAACATGCGTTTGAGGATCTGGTTAGGACAGAGATGGGCAGAGCGGAAGAGCCATGTAGCACGCATCGTCCAATATAGACAATTTACGACGTGATGTGTAATGCAGAAACAGGACAATTCCCACATGAAACAAGTGGGACAACTTTTGCAAAATCGTCCCACTTGTAAATGCTTTAGCATATCCTCTGCATGCAGCTTAGGGCAGCGAGCCGCCGCTTGACTTGCCGTCCTGGCTCGACCCATCAGAGACCGCCATTACCGGCATCAGGCTCTGGGCCTTCACTTTGGCGCGCGTGTAGCTCGGGTCGTAATCGTACGCTTCCATGAACTTGTTGTAGGCTTCCTGATACGCGCCGTCTTCGAGCAGGTCCAGTCCTTCCGAATAGGAACGCATGGCGTCGAGCGAGCGCGTTTCTGTCCGGTCGCCTACTTCTGTCTGCGTCAGGCTGCTGTTGACCGACCGCGCCACCTTGAGGCTCAGTTCTTCCATCAACTCGGCGAAGTCTTTGTACTTGCCTTCGACGCTTTCGCCCAGCAGGATTTCGCCGGTTTCTACTTTAACAACGCGGGCCGAGAGCCGCATGTCCTTGCCCATGATGTAGATGCCGCCGAAGACCATGGCGTGCGCGCCCATCAACTTACCCATACGGACCGCCGTGTCCTGATCGACGCGGCCCGGCACGCTTTGCAGGTCCAGTTCCTTGAGCACATATTGCAGGTTCTCACGGTCTACGAGTTTGAGATCGGTAGCGCCGCTGAGTTGCTCGATCATCATGGACGAGAAGCCCCACTGCATCGGGTCCCACTGATCGTGGTCTTCGAACGCATAGTTGCGGAAGTCCATGACCGCCAGCGTATGCATGCCAGGATCGGCCTTCGGCACTTCCATGCTACCGCGCACTTCATAGTAAATATCCATGAGCGGCGGTGCTTCCACGTCCGGGTCGAGTTCGATGAGCGGCGGCTGAAGTTCGAGCAGGTCGGTGACAGCCTGCCGGGCCTTGTCCATCTCGCTCTGCGCGATGGCGGCGCGGCCTGCATACATCAGCGCTTCTTTGCGCGTATCCAGGGTCTGCACCTCATCCTTGGCGAGGGCGGTAAAAAGCTCAGAGGCTTTCGCATATTCACCGTTGTTGTAGACAGCAATAGCCTCGTCCATCGTCTGCGCCTGTGCGACAGCTACTGTCAGCAGCATCAGCGCCGACATCCACAGCGCATAGCGACGCAGGGTGCGCACGCGGGCATTCCAGGTTCCGTTCAGCATATCTTCCATGGCTAACCTCGTTGGGGCCGGTTGTAGCTTTGTCAAGATCGTGAATAGCGAGCCGAAAATCTCGCTGTTTATTTTCAGGTTTCTATGTAGCTATGCGTTACTGCTTCTTCAATTGGAACACGGCAAGCTCACGCTTCTTTTGGAGAGCTGGTTTCAGAGTTATGCTTCTCATGGATGGCTCAACAGTATAACCCTCGCGACTTACAGAGACAGTATAGGTACCGGGACCTCTTTCAACAGTCTTATCACTCAGTTGAGCCACTTCTTCCCCATTGATCTTTATCGTAGCCCATGGCGGTCGTCCCCCTGCTGCATCCCGGACCTGAACTACAATTTCATGGTCGAAGTAGCAAGCCACGCTTTTGCTTCCTCCTGCTGGTACCGTAACAGAAAAGGTTTCAGAGCCGCAGGATACTTGCCTGGGCCCGGCTCGTACTGAGCAGGACTCTCCAGCCCGGCAATCACCTTCGCCTGCGACACTAACCGATCCGTTGCCCGACCCAATGTCTACCGTGAGGGTACCCGTGCGTGGTGTGTTGTTGGTATTGCCATTGTCAGGTGGCGTTGGCCCTTCAAGAGAAACCAGCGTAGGTGTGATCGTCCGTGACGCTCCAGCTTCAACCATGAGTGTATCCGTCCAGATTTCAAACTTGTCTTTCTCTACCCGTACAATAACCGCACCAGCAGGTACTTCGATGGGATCTAACGCGCCCAGCACACCCGTCACGCCTGCATCACGTCCATTCACATAGACACGCGCTTCGCCTGGCGAAGACGTAATTTCGAGCATGGCCGTTTGCGCAGTTTCCACGAGTTGCAGCCCGTTCAACGCCAGTGTCTCGCCAGCTTTCACGTCGAGCGTCGTATCCACATCCGCGTAGCCTGTTTTGAAAATACGCACATGGATCTGGCTCACATCGGCAGGCACCTCATAGTCGAGCGGTGTAGTACCCGTTAAACGGGAGCCATCAACCATCACCTCTGCACCACCCGGATCGGTGGAAACGCTTAACAGGGCAGGCGATGGTCCATCGGGCCAGAGCAGCCAGGCCAACAGGATCAGCACGACCAGGCCGCCCACTCCTGCCCCCGCGTACACGACGTTTTTATTGACCTCCTTCTTGGGCGGGCGATACGGTCCTACGCTATCGACAATCGTCTTGGCATCGCTGGCGACAGCGCCTTGCAACGCCTCGAAGGCATAGCGCATCTCTGCCGCACTCTGGAAGCGATCATCTGGATCTTTCTCCAGCGCCTTCATCACGGCCTGCACCACGCTGGGCGGAAGGTCACGCTTGAACTTTGACGGCGGTGGGAATTTTTCTTCGACGATAGACCGCATAATGGCGAAGTCGCCGCTGTCGCGGTCGATGGGCAGCTCGCCGGTGAGCATCTGGTAGATGGTCATGCCCATCGAATAGAGGTCGCTACGGTGGTCAAGGTCACCGAGGCCCCTGACCTGCTCGGGCGACATGTAGAAGAGCGTCCCGGCAATGCCCTGCGTGACGGTGGCGGCTCCGTCGGTCTGGCGGAGCTTGGCGAGACCAAAGTCGGTCACCTTCACCTCGCTCGCTCTCGTCAGCATGATGTTGCTCGGCTTGATGTCGCGGTGGACGACACCGACGCCGTGCGCCTGCTCGAGTGCCATGAGCATCTGCTGGATGATAGGCAACGCCTGCGACCATGCTATCGGGCCTGTGTTGATGAGGTCGGTAACGGTCCCGCCATCGACGTACTCCATCACGATGAAGAGCCGCTCGTCGGTCTGCCGCATGGCGTGGACGCGCACGATGTGCCGGCTGTCGATGCGGGCGAGCGCCCGGGCCTCGGAGCGGAAACGGCGCACGAATGTGGCATCGCGGGCCAGCGTCGGATCGATCATCTTCAGCGCCACCTCTTTGTCGAGGTTGACATCGAGCGCTTTGTAGACGATGCCCATGCCGCCGCGCCCAAGAACGTCTTGGATCTGGTAGCCGTCGATTTCCTGACCGATGAGGGCGTCGTCTGTCATGGGCTTGGATCGAGATATCAGCGTGGCGGCGTAATCTTTGGCCGGAGCGGCGAGGAAGTCGTCGGCCTCATCGCTGGCCGCCAGCAGCGAAGCCACCTCGCGCTGGAGAGCAGGGTCGTCTTTGTAGTGGGTTTCAAGGTACGCTTCACGCCGTCCGGGAGGCAAGTCTAGCACCTCGTCCAGCACGGCGTTGACCTGTTTCCAGCGTTCTGAATCCATACCTCTGGGTGGTGGCTCCTCGACAGATTCCGAAAAGATGGCCTGCTATGCACAGGGTTCTACCTGTACTTCGATGTTTAACGCCGGGTTCGGATCATGTTTTCCTTTTGTAGCCTCCTGGGGTATTTTTACCGCAGCGAAGGAGGCCCAGAGGATGCAAAGTAGGCTTGCCTCCGACCTCAGCGATTGCGTTCACTGAATGGTCACGATGAGCACGGTGACGTTGTCCGGACCGCCGCGCTCATTGGTCATGCGCACCAACTGCTCGCAGGCGTCCTGGGGTGGGTTGGTGGATACGATGTCGCGGATCTCGTCGTCCGTCACGGGTGCGAGGCCGTCGGAGCACAGCAGGTAACTGGTGGAGGGTTTTATGGACGTAGCATCCAGGATATCAACTTCCAGGGTAGGCTGGATGCCGAGGGCGCGGGTCAGCGCATGCCGCCGGGGATGCGTGCGCGCTTCGTCTTCCGTCAGGACACCCTGCCGCTGCAACTCATTCACGAGCGTGTGGTCCCGCGTGAGTTGTTCGATTCCCGATTCATCAATGCGATAGGCGCGGCTGTCACCAACATGAGCCATGTAGACGTGTCCATTCACGAGCGCCATCGCTGTGCAGGTGGTGCCCATCTTGTTCTGGCCCGCATCGCTCTGAGCCTCCCGGTAGACCCGGTCGTTGGCCGTCTCCAGCGCTTGCCGCAACCGTTCGCCGACCGACCAGGCCCGCCCTTCGAAAAACGTCTGTTGAAGCACCGCCACCGCCAGCCGACTCGCTTCCTCGCCGCGCAGGTGTCCTCCCATACCATCGGCTACCACGAAGAGCCGCTCCTCTGCCTTTTCATCGTCCGGGTTCGTGAAGCAACCATAGGCGTCCTGGTTCTCGGAGCGGGACTGCCCGACATCCGAGACGACGCCGACCTCAACGATGCGCTTGCGTCTGGTTTTCCACCAGGTCATGGGCCTTGTATGCAGGGGAAGGAAAAGACGAAGGTACTCGGGAGGCAGCAGAACGGCAACTCTTTTCGCCCGGAGGCCGATCAGTTGTCCTGCATGGCGAGGCGCTCCATGTAAGGCTTGAGCGGCGGATCAAAGTCGAATCCAAAAAACCGGGGATCCTGCCCGATAACCGCAGCGGAAAAGATCTTTAACACGTAGTCCTTGGTTTCGTCCGGCATCCGCTCTCTGTATTTCGTCAGGAAACCCCAGTAATTACGCTCGTCAGGGTCCATCGGGATACCTTCCATCATCAACTTGATGACTTCCTCGGAGGACAGATCCTGAGCATTCGGGATGCCTTCTAATTTTTTGATGACGCGGTGCTCACCCCAGTTGTAGGACGCCATCACGAGCAGACCCGACGCCTGCGCCGGGGTGCTGTAGATGTAGAGCAGGTAGCGCGCTGCCGCATCAGTGGCTTTCTCCACATCGTGCCGCTCGTCCAACGGATCATACACCCGCGTGTCGGCCCGCGGCCCTGGTTCCAGGCCATAGTTTTTCCCAGTGGACGGAATGAACTGCCACATCCCTTTGGCGATGCCCCAACGCGTCGATGGACCTACGATCTTGGGCTGAAAAACGCTCTCTTGCATGGCAAGGAAGAAGAACTCTGGCGGCAGTCCGTATTTCTGCATGGTTTCCACAATGAACGGCGTGTAGCCATTATCGTGAGCCCGCTGAATCGCTTTCTTGTACCCGGCACGCCCCGACGGACTCAGCCAGTAATCGTACATGTACCGCTTGACTTCCTCGACGAACCCGAAGGGCATGCCCAACTCGCTCTCGTTGAAGATGCGGGCGGTCTTGTAGATCAGCTTCTCATCGTCCTGCAGCTTGCGGTAGAAGTCTTGCTCCTCAATAAAACCATCGTAGATCTGCGCGGCCTGGCGCTGTTTCGCCTGCATCTTCTCGATCATGCTGACGACATCGGCATCGGGATTATCCGACCCCAGCACGGCGGCCCGCAACTGCGCCAGTTCCAGGTCGCTTTGCTTCATGTTGCTGAACAGTTCTTCCGCCTGACTCGCCATCCGCCGGTTCTGAATCGTCAGCCACGCTGTAGCGATGAGTGCCACGACGAGCAACGCGCCTACGGTAGCAATGACGCCGGTGTATTTCCGCTTTTCTTTCTGCTTGACGCTGGCATACGCCTGCCGGATCATCTGCGTCCGCTCGCCTGCCGGCTGATCCTGGTCGGCATCGAAATAGCGGTTGATGATCTGCGAGACGGACTCGTTGGACGTATAGCTTCCCCCCGACGATGCATACGCACCGGCACCCGCTTCTTCGTAGCGCGGCGGCTCGCTCCTCAAGGTGTTGCCATCATCGGTCCGCGCCTGCTGATACGCACGTGGCGTAGCATGCACGGATGGGTAGGACCCGGCTACCGGCGCGGTGGTGCCCTCTTCCCAAAAACTCAGCACCGGCCCTCGCTTGCCAAACCGCAACCGTAGCGAGGGCTCAACCTTCGCCTGCTGCACACGTGTACCATCCACGTAGAGACCATTGGTGCTGTTCAGGTCACGGATCTGCCAGGTGCCACCCTCGAAAATCACCTCAGCGTGTTCCCGGCTAACAAGGCCACCATCCACACGCACGCCACACTGCTCGCCCCGTCCAATGCGAAACACCTCAGAAAAAGCGGCTTCCATGGGATACCCTTCCCCATGATCGATTCGAACGTGGAGCGTGGGAGCACCATACGGATTTTGCGAGGAGCTACGCACGGGTCTTGGAGAAAATGGATGATTATCTTGGAATGTTACTACACGGTCTTGATGCGGTTCAGCGTTTGTGTACGATTTGCGAATTGCGAAGTGGGCGAAGAAGCGCAGACAGCAACACCCAAAATCGAAAATCGAAAACCTTGACTGGCCCTTTCCTCACTCCGCGCCCTGCCTGGGTACCTGCATGCCGAGCACGAGACTCACGCTGGGCGACAGGACGTGCGCCGGGGGCGTCAGCCGGATGGCAAACAACTCATGGTCAGGCAGGCCCGAGTCGGCGACATGTTCCACCCACACAGCTTCCTGTTGCACGGTTTTGCCGGAGCTATAGAGAAAGGCGCGCATCTGCGCATCAATCTCGCGCAGGGTGGCCTCCGGGTTTTCGCTCGGCGGAATCTCAGGTTGGATGGCGAGCACATGATGCGCCGCCCGGGCTACGAATAGCTGAGAAGCCAGCGTGACGTGCTCGCGGGCTTCGGCGGCCGCCACCAGATCATCATACGTCTCGGGCTTGCAGACGGTGTTGGCGCGAGCCAGGAACAGATAGTCTCGGTCCTTCGAGCCAGCCAGCACCGTAAAGCCGGCCTTTTTGAACTCGCCGAACTTGCTGTCGGGGAGCAGGCAGCCGAGTGGCGTGTGGCCTTGCGGGCTGTACCAGAGGGGTAAATCTTCTACGCGGGCCTGGCTGGTGCCGAGGATGTGGGTCGGCCACCCCGTTTGTACAAAACTCTGCGCAACACGCACGCCCACTGCCAGCGAAGCCCGTCCCCACAACTGCCCTTCTTCAACGAAGGTGAAACCTTTGGCGCGGTGCTCTTCGGCATCGTAGGCATAGCGCAGCAAGAAGTCCGGCAACGCCAGCACCAGAAAGTTCGATGCTTTGTTCTCGCGTAGCTTGTGCCAGGCAATGTATTCGGCGGTGTCGAGATGCTGCCAGAGGACCGGGAGCCCGGGCAGGTCGCTCTGTTTCTCCTTGCCAAAAAAAGCAGGCGCTACGGACGCAACGATGGGCGCTTGCAGGCTGGCTCCCGTGTCAGCCAGATCAGCGAGCAGCGTGAGGTCAGCGGTGCTGTTGTCGAAGGCAGCGTCGAGGAGAACAGCCGACAGGGCGGGCTGCTCGCCTGCGGCATTGTGCTCGGGAATCAGCACCTGATGGTAGAGCGCATTGTCGGCCTCAGTCTTTGGAGCCGCCAGCACATCGAGCAAAATATCCTCGTGGAAGTTGAGACGGTCTACCAAAAACTTGAGTCCTCGCCATGCCGCTTCGAGCCGACGGAAACCCGCATCGTTGAACACCTCGTTAAGTTGCCCACTGATAAGTTGGTCTAAGTCATCAACCAACAGGTCCGCTGTCGATTTTTCGACCTGTGCCGTTGGCGTATCATCAGCGGTGACCGCTTTCACAAGCGACCCCAAGACACTCGATGTCTTCGGTTTTTCGCTCGGCTCACCGGCGGACTCATCGCTGCCGCCCGCCACATCCATCATGCCCATCAGCCGGTCCAGCGGATCGTTCCCCCCTCCTGATTCAGGCGCAGCGGGTTTGCCCGTAGGCTTTGGCGCTGGGGGCGGTGTGGAAGCCGGCCTGGACAGCGTCTGGTAGAGTTGGTCGGCCCAGTCGGCATCCACGCTTGTCTCGTGCAGGCGCGTGCGGAACGTTTCCAGATCGAGCGAGCCACTACGCACTTCCTGCACCAGCGTGCGGATCTCCAGCAGTTGCTTCAGCGGCGGAATCTGACGAGCAACCTGTGCAGGAGCAAAATCGTCTAGGCTGGCAAAGTGCAGGTTTAGCTCAAGGGTTTTGGGCGTGTCGCTAATGGTGTTGGGCACCTCCAGCGCGAGGCGCGGAGCCATCGTCTGCATCAATCCGGCAAAGTCGTTTTTATCGACGCGCTGCACCCGCGACGGGCCTTCCCAATCGGGTACAGTCTCGGGCGGCTTGAGTGGGCTGACCAGCAGCAAGCGAAGCGGCTGCCGGGGCACCTTTTTTGCCTCTTGGGTTTCGGGCTGGTTGATGGATGTGGTATCCGGGTCCGAGGAGATATGAAAGGAGCCTGGGCGGTCGTCTGACATGGAAGTAGGGTGTGATGCTGCGTGGATGATTATCGAGAGAAGGATGCAAAGAGACGGGGCTACACATCAGCAGGATAGCGCGGGGTGTGCTGTTCAAGGAACGGCTGCCGTAAACGACGCACGGCGCGCTCTACGACATCTACAGTATAATCAATTTCTGCCTCTGTCGTGAACCGCCCTACACTGAATCGCACAGATGCATACGCCTCGTCATCTGTCAACCCGATGGCTTTCAAGACTGGGCTGGGGCCACCTGTGCGGGTACACGCCGCTCCGAGGGACGCCGCCACCGGATGGATGGCTCCGATGAGATCTTTGCCTTCTACCGCGTTGAACGCCAGATGGGTCAGGTTGGGCAAACGCGCCATCTGGGCACCATGGACCTGCGCGTCCGGCAGACGGGCCAGCAGCGCGCTTTCCAGTCGATCGCGCAATAGCAGTACGCGCTGACTTTCTTCAGAAAGGACCATCTGTGCAAGCCGAGAGGCCTCCCCAAACCCCACAATCCCCGGCACATGGGGCGTGCCGCTACGCAGCCCCTGTTCCTGTCCCCCGCCATGCGTCTGCGGCGAGAGGTCTATTACCGGAGCGCCGCCCCGCACGAACAGCGCACCAATGCCTTTGGGACCATAGATTTTATGCGCGGAGAACGCCAGCAAATCGACTTGATCTTGCGCGACATCAAGCGGAATTTTTCCTGCTGCCTGCGTAGCATCGGTGAAAAACAGCACACCATGACGACGAGCTATCTGTCCGATCTCGGCGAGTGGATAGACGGTTCCGATTTCGTTGTTGGCGGCCATCACGGCAATCAGCCGGGTTTGCGCGGTGATGCTGGCTTCCAGTTCATCCAGGTCGATCCGCCCGGCAGAATCTACGGGCAGATAGGTCACGGCAACGCCCTGCGCTTCCAGAAACCGGCAGGTGTTGCGAACAGCGCTGTGCTCCACGGCGGTGGTGATAAGATGCGGCGAGCCATTCCGATGTGGCTGCATGACCCCTTTAATGGCCAGGTTGATGCTTTCTGTAGCCCCACTGGTAAACACGATCTCACCGGGTCGTGCGTTGATGAGCGCGGCCACTTGAAAGCGTGCCGTTTCCATGGCTTCCCGGGCATCCCACCCGAAGGCATGGTGCCTGCTTGTCGCATTGCCGAAATGTGTCGTAAAGAAAGGAGTCATCCTGGCAAAGACGCGCTCATCGACCGGCGTCGTGGCGCAGTAATCCAGATAGATAGGCTGACCCGGTTGGTATGTGGAAGGCGCTTCCATTTTTTTCTATCAGAGCGCTTGAATAACGGTCTCGTCGATAACCCAAGAGCTTATTGGCTCATCGGTTGGGGCAAGAGCGGTTGCATCCAGCCGCGCGGTACGGGCGCGGTAGATGTCCGGCTCGAAGTCCGGCTCATCCACCAACGACTGCATGCGCGTCTTCAGGTGATGCCTTCCTCGCTGCTGATAACGATGCCATAGCAGAAGCAACAAACCAGGAACCAGCAGGCCAGCCAGCGGCAACCACACCATCTGCACCACCGCACCGATGACGCTGACCAGCGCCACCACCACGCCGCCCAGGATCCAGGCTTGCCGCGCTATCTCATATCGACTGATGGCCTCTACGGTGGCGATTAGCGCCTCGCGGGTCGTCGCAGAAGGCTGCCGAATGCGGGCGTCAAGATCCTGCGTCGGCAGTGTGTCAAGCATGGCCTTTAAAGTATGCTTCGGGAGTTTGGGCATGGCGTCAATAGCGTGGGCAAAAACGTCGAGCTTGATACTGCCGTCTTGCCACCGGGCAAACAGATAACGCTGCCATTGCTGCAGTGCCCGTACGTCGAGTAGCAAGAAAAGGACGCACACGGGCACGAGCACCAATAGCCCCAGGAGCGGTAGCCAGCTTCCAGCTACCAGCGCCCACACACCTGATGCTACGGGAATCATCACCACGGCAATCACCATATTGCGAAACCACCGCGAGCGGCGCTCCATGACGCGCAGGGTATGTTGGACAGCCTCATCCATATTCTCTCCGCAGGCTTCAGGGTCAATTCAGAGGCCACCTTCCTAACCCGCTTTCACCCAAACAGGCCATAGGCATCTGTCCCGAAGAAAATTTTCTCCTTGAGCGGATCGATGTTCTCTCCCCGCTCCAGACTCAAAATGAGCCGAGCCGTCAGAAATTTATCGGTCCAGATATGCGTGAGTTCGTACTGCTCCAGCGTCTCGGTATCATCCGGGTCGATATCGCGTTTCACGACGGGATTCATGATCCCCCGGTTGCCTACTTCTGGGTCAATCTTAACCAGGTCGCCGCCCTTCCAAGGGTAATCGCATTGGAAACAGTTGCGGGCCTGGATCCACAGAGTAGGAAGTTTCGGATTGTCCCTGGGCACGACGCCCTCCTTGATCTTCTCAACTGCCCGTTGCTGCATGAAGTCACGTGCGACCGGAATGGTAAAAAGCACGGGGGTTTCATTAAGGTCGATGCCGTCAAACGGGCCATCTTCGCTGGATACCTTGAAGAATATAAAATAGGGATTCTTGAGCATTTGCCCTATCGTATACAGGTCCTCCTTGAGCTTGAACGAGGCCAGCCCGCCTTCTTTCCATACAAAACGTTTCATGTGGGTTGCAGCTTGCACTTTCTGATGTTAAATGTCTTCCTGCGAGCTTCAAGATCGCGCTAGTCCGAACAGCTTTGCTGCGCTGCCAGTACCTTATCGGCCTCTTCAAGGTACACATCTCTGTTCGCATTTCCTTCACCCACCGGGTTCTGTCTATTTGCTGTTCCATCTAGTCCCCCATGCTGTTCAAAATACCGTTGTTCCAGACCACGTGCTCGAGCTTTCGCATACTGGCTCTGCAGCTTCGTCTGGCCATGTTCTACAAAAACAACAGTAGGCGGCCCGTCAAGTCCTTCTGCCGCATAGTTACTGCTATACCGATACGACAGCACACTCTCCCCAGTATGGTTGCCGGGCCTACTGGCATACCCCACATAGGGCTCTCCGCCTTTTGTCCCCACATACGTGATATGGGTTGTATTCGACGAGGTATTGACATTGCTGATTCCCAGACCGAGCGGGTCAATCCACATGGTGGGATTGAACACGTAGCTGTAGATGTTGCTACCCCCGGCTAACCGGATGGGATCTAAGCTAATATATCGGGCGGCGGACGGGTCGTAGTAGCGATAGCGGTTGTAATACAGCCCGCTTTCGGCATCATACCACTGACCCTGGAACCGCACCGGACAATCGACTTCTCCGGCCTGGACGACTTCTGCCACGCCCCAGGTCGAATAGGTAGCCCGCCAGACGACTTCGCCCGCCTGGCTGATCATCTCGCGGGGGGTGCCCAGGTGGTCGGTGACAACCGAATAGAGGTGCCCGCCTTCGAGCTTGCAGAGCGGTACAAAGCCGTCAAAAACCCAGCTTGCCGCTACCGCTTCACCCTGAACTTCTTGCAGTACCACATCCCGATCCCACACAAAGCGGGTTGTGCTGCCCTCGGGTGCTTGCTTCGCGATGCGCCGACCAAATGGATCGTAGGTGTAGTGCCAGGTTTCGCCGTCCGGGTTGGTAAAGGCCCGGAGTTGGTCCTGGGGATCCCAGTCATAGCGCCAGATCTGTTCCTGCCCCTCTGCGCCCGGTTCAGTTTTCTGGACGAGGCGGCCCTGGGCGTCATATTCATAGACCGTCTCCTCTTTCTGGAGGAGCCGGTTGCCGTCGGAGTACGTCAGCGTGGTGGTTTGCGTCTCCGTTGCCACGCGGGTCAGGTTATCATCGCCATCATACTGAAACCATTCGCTGACGCCTTTTTCTTTGAGCGTCTGCGTGACCCGGTCCAACGGATCGATGACATAGGCGGTGCTACCCCAGTGTGCATCTCGGATAGCAGCAACCTGATCCTGCTCGTACAAATAGCTACGGTTGACGAGCGTAGCAGCCGTCTCCAGCCCTGGTGCAAAGGCACTGCTTGACTGAACCAACGTCTGGTTGACCAGGCGCTGCAAGGGATCATACTCCTGCTCTAATACCTGTTGCCCTGCGAGCGTGCGGCGCACTACAGACCCGCGTGCATTCCGCTCCATCGTGGTAGCATCCTGTGCTTCTCCATTGATGGTAACCTGCGTTAAATCACCATTCCCGTCGACCGTATAATCGACCTGAAAGCCCAGCGATGATTGCAGGTGCCGAACCCGGTCTATGCCATCGTAGCGCCGCTCTAGCGTGACACCGTTCTGCTCTTCCTGGATCACTCGGCCCAGGCTGTCTCGCACAAACCGGAGTTCGCTGTCCTGGTTGGTGGCTGCTTCCAGCGAACCGGCAGCATCGTAGCTAAAAGACGCCTGGCTGCCATCAGCCAGTTCGTGCCCGACGAGTCGCCCCAGCGCATCCCGCTGAAATTCATTCCGCTCGCCCAACCCGTTGATGCTGGCCGTACGCTGGCCAGCGGCGTTGAATTCATATTCCAGCGTGCTCCCCTCGAAGCCGATCTCTTTCTGGACGGTGCCCAGCGGGTTGTAATAGAACCGATAAACGGCTCCTTTGGCATTCGTGACGGATTTAAGCTGCGCCAGTTCGCTGCCCCATTCCAGCATCAGGGTGTTGCCGAGCGCATCGATCCGCTGTAGCAAGCGCTTACACGGGCCATACCGGTACTGCGTGGTATGTTCGTTCTGGTTGGTGACCCGAATGGGATTTCCAGCCGCATCATAGTTGTACGCCCGATAGGTGCCGTCGGGATAATCGACCCGAAGCAACTGGCTTTTTTCGTCATACTGATACTCCGTCCGGTGATCGAACGGGTCAACCTCAGCTCCCAACCGCCCAAACTCGTCGATCTCTACCTTGCTGGTATGCCCTCCCCAGTCGGTGGAGGCCCGAAGCACACCGTTGCTGGTAAAATATTGCTGCAGGGTATAGCCTCGCGGATCCATCACCCGCACCAAGTTGCCCTGGCCATCGTAGCTCAGGGTATATTTGTTGCCTTCTGGATCCTCGCTAACAACCAGTCGCTGATACTGATCATAGCGCCATTGCCAGGTATAGCCCGCTGGATTGGTAAACGTCAGCGGTTGATGGGCCTGGTTGAAGGTCCATTCATCGGCAAAACCCAATGCATTGATGCTCTTGCTGCGATTACCCTGGTCGTCGTATTCGTAGTGCGTTACGTTGTCCAGCGGATCCGTTTTGGCTACGATGCGACCATGCTCATCATACTCTGTCTTGGTGATCCCGCCGAGCGGGTTGATCTCGGTAATGACCTGTCCGCTGGGCAACCGCTCGAAGCGGGTGATGTGTCCGTGGCTGTCTGTTACCTCGGTCAGGCCCGCCGTATCCAGAAAACGGAGTGATCGGGCGTCGTAGTTGTCCGAACCGGCCCGGCGTACACAGCGACCCGTATCATCATACTGAAAGGAAAAGACGCCGCCATCCTTGACGGTCTCTCGCTTGATCCGCCCGGCCTCGTCATACGTATACCGATCTGCAAACCCGAGGGCGTCGTAGGCCGCTGCAAGCTGTCCCTGCTGGTTGTATTCATACTGCATCAGCCGATGACGTGGGTAGCCCGGTACAGCCAGCGAAACGCTAGCGATCCGGTTTGCGCCTGTGTATTCGAGTTGTAGCGTGCGTTGTTCGAGACGCTGCCGAATCCCTGTCAGCTGTCCTGATGCATCGTAGAGCAAGTCGAGCCCCCGTCCCGTTACGTCTTCTATGCTCACCAGCGGCCAGACGCTGCCCTGCACGCTCAACTTGAAAACGTAGCGCGTGACTTTGCGGGATTCGACATCCCACTGGGTCACATAATAGAGATTGCTGCGTTTGG